>AUXO014364325.1_pt1:0-10000 | contig 38597 bp, 22 predicted proteins | sample 768731 | NCBI WGS metagenome assembly AUXO01 (sample SAMN02715735, study PRJNA202380) | gut metagenome | biome: sheep rumen | host: Ovis aries | place: New Zealand: Palmerston North | reverse complement strand
TCATTAGGCCCTTTAGGGATAGCCCGTCAAGTTGGAAATTTTTATTCACTTTACCGTTTAATAACTCATAATCAAATATCAATAATGAAAAATTTCCAACTTGACAAAATAACGGAAATTTTTCAAGTAATTAAATATTATTTAATGGACGAAAATGATAAAATTTTTAAACCCGATCTAGACAGTAATATCGTTTTGAATCCATTCCATTTGAATTGGTATTTTCTACATCATTATGATTGTGAAAAAACGTTTACAATAATTAGTCTTGGACAATTTATTTGTGAAAATATATGTATAGCTAAAATGAAAAATGGACCACATCTAAAACTAAAATCGGGTCAAGTTATAACTGTTCAAATGGATTCTGTAATAATAAGATCGGCTAACCCATATTTGGCGACTCCAGGAGCAACCATTCATGGCCATTATGGAGAAATCCTTTATCAAGGAGATATTTTAGTTACATTCATATATGAAAAATCGAGATCCGGTGATATAACACAAGGTCTTCCAAAAGTGGAACAGATATTAGAAATACGTTCGATTGATTCAATATCGATGAATCTCGAAAAAAGAATTGATGCTTGGAATGAGTGTATAACAAGAATTCTCGGCATTCCTTGGGGATTCTTGATTGGTGCTGAGCTAACTATAGCGCAAAGTCGTATTTCTTTGGTTAATAAAATCCAAAAGGTTTATCGATCCCAGGGAGTACACATCCATAATAGACATATCGAAATTATTGTGCGTCAAATAACATCCAAAGTCTTGGTTTCAGAAGATGGAATGTCTAATGTATTTTTACCCGGTGAATTAATTGGATTATTGCGAGCAGAACGAACTGGGCGTGCCTTGGAAGAAGCAATTTGTTACCGAGCTTTATTATTGGGAATAACAAAAACATCTCTGAATACTCAAAGTTTCATATCCGAAGCGAGTTTTCAAGAAACTGCTAGAGTTTTAGCAAAAGCCGCTCTTCGGGGTCGTATTGATTGGTTGAAAGGTCTTAAAGAGAATGTTGTTTTAGGGGGAATGATACCCGTTGGTACCGGATTCAAAAGAATAATGCACCGTTCACGGTCAACGCAATATAACAAAATTACCTTGAAAAAAAAAAAATTATTCGAAGTAGAAATTCGAAATCTTTTGTTCCATCACAGAAAATTATTTGATTCTTTTCATTTCAAATAATTTTCTGTGATACATTAGAAATATAGGATTGAATGCGCTTTTAGGAAGCATTCAATTCATCCCTTTAAATGCAGTCATTTGATTTGGTAATAAAGTATAATAAATAGAAAAAAATAAATGACCTGATTATATATTAACGGCCAATCGTCTATAAAAGAGAAGGTTCCATCGGAACAATTATTTATTGCTATTTCAGGATACCTGGTCTCGTTTTTTTCACTTTTTTAAAAAAAAAAACGTGTGGGGATAAATGACAAAAAGATATTGGAACATAACTTTTGAAGAGATGATGGAAGCTGGAGTTCATTTTGGCCATGATACTCGGAAATGGAATCCTCGAATGGCACCTTTTATATCGGCAAAGCGTAAAGGTATTCATATTACAAATCTTACTCGAACTGCTCGTTTTTTATCAGAAGCTTGTGATTTGGTTTTTGATGCAGCAAGCATGGGAAAACAATTCTTAATTGTTGGTACAAAAAAAAAAGCAGCCGATTCAGTAACACGGGCTGCAATAAGAGCTCGATGTCATTATGTTAATAAAAAATGGCTCGGAGGTATGTTAACGAATTGGTATACTACAGAAACGAGACTTCGTAAGTTCAGGGACTTGAGAACGGAGCAAAAGACAGGGAAACTGAACTCTCTTCCAAAAAGAGATGCCGCTATGTTCAAGAGACAATTATCTCATTTGGAAACATATCTGGGTGGCATAAAATATATGACGGGGTTACCCGATATTGTAATAATCGTTGATCAGCAAGAAGAATATACGGCTCTTCGAGAATGTATCACTTTGGGAATTCCAACGATTTGTTTAATCGATACAAATTGTGACCCAGATCTAGCAGATATTTCGATTCCAGCTAATGATGATGCTATAGCTTCAATCCGATTAATTCTTAACAAATTAGTTTTTGCAATTTGTGAGGGTCGTTCTAGCTATATACGAAATTTTTGATTAATAATAAGATAAATAAATTTTTAGATTTGGTTGGGCGGTCATAGATTTATGGAATCGGTTATTATAGCATTACAAAATTTTGCAAAAATAAATATTTTGTGATTAGTAGGTATTCAAAATAGAAAAGGAAATGAAAGTCAAATAAGGAAATGGTTGAATCAAAATAATTCCCTTTCAAGTTATATATATATTTTTTTTTAGAGGGCAGGGCAATATGAATGTTCTATTATGTTACATCAACACATTAAACAGATTCTATGATATATCTGCTGTCGAAGTAGGTCAACATTTCTATTGGCAAATAGGGGATTTTCAAGTGCATGCTCAAGTACTTATTACCTCTTGGGTTGTAATTGCTATCTTATTAATTTCAACCATTCTAGTTGTTAGAAATCCGCAAACTATTCCAACGTCCGGTCAGAATTTCTTTGAATATGTCCTTGAATTCATCCGAGACGTGAGCAAAACTCAGATTGGAGAAGAATATGGTCCGTGGGTTCCGTTTATTGGAACTTTGTTTCTATTTATTTTTGTTTCGAATTGGTCAGGGGCTCTTTTGCCTTGGAAAATTATAAAGTTACCTCATGGAGAATTAGCTGCACCCACAAATGATATAAATACTACTGTTGCATTAGCTTTACTTACGTCAGTAGCCTATTTCTATGCGGGTATTTCAAAAAAAGGATTGGCTTATTTTGGTAAATACATCCAACCAACTCCAATCCTTTTACCGATTAACATCTTAGAAGATTTCACAAAACCCTTATCACTTAGTTTTCGACTTTTCGGAAATATATTAGCTGATGAATTAGTAGTTGTTGTTCTTGTTTCGTTAGTACCTTTAGTAGTTCCTATACCTGTTATGTTTCTGGGATTATTTACAAGCGGTATTCAAGCTCTTATTTTTGCTACCTTAGCTGCGGCTTATATAGGTGAATCTATGGAAGGCCATCATTGATTAGTTATCAAAATAGTCTTTTTTTGACCAATTTGTATTTTACTCCAATGAATATTATTTTTATTTATTATTTTGTTCATTTAATTAGAACTATAAACATATTTAATGAAAATTCTTATTAGATGTCAGATTAGTATATTTAATATATTTACGATTAGTATATTTAATATATTTACTTATTAGTATATTAATTATTTCTAATATTAATTAAATATAATATACTAATATTTACTTATTAGTATATTAATTAAATATAATATTAATTAAATATAATATACTAATATTTACTTAATTTCTAATATTAATTAAATATAATATACTAATATTTAATATATTATATTTAATTAATATTAGAAATAATATTAGATTGGGAACTATAATTTCGGATGATATCTACGTTGTTTATGACATGTGATTCAAAAAAAAAAAAAGATGTTATATCGAACTAGAAAATATTTCCGTTTCATTCATTCACATTTAATAATTGACCAAAGTTTATTTGATTTTCCTAAATCAAATTAAATTCGAATATTTCCATAGTAATAATTTGGTCTTTCGAATTGATTTAGATTAATTCGATCCATGTGGGATAATAATGAATAAAAGAAAGGACAAAAAATAGGGTGAGGGGGTCGAACTAAGTGTATATATATAATCTAATCATTATAAGACAACTCTTAGTTTTTTAGGGGTTTCCAAGAATGATTCTCGAATCCTATTGAATCCTATTGAATCTAAGGTATAACTAATTGGTTTACGATATCGAACAAACACATGTATATGTCATAGTAGATATTCATTAGTTATATATGACTATCTAAATTTGTCCTGCTACTACTCTAAATTTAGGTATTGAATAATTCAAAAATGGAAATAAAGAAAAAGAAAGAACGAAGAATTAAAAGAATGGTTCAAAATTTAAGATAAGAAAAAAAATTGTATGTATTCACAAAAAACTACATGGATAGAAACGAAAAAAAAAATGAATATCGAAGTTATTTGGATAATTCAATAAAAATTATTCATGAATTAAACTTCGACTAGATAAATGAAAATGAAGAATGAAATAATTAAGTCATAATTTCTTGGTTGATTATATTATTAACTATTTCTTTTCTTTATTTTATTTGGAATAGGAGAAACTTATCATGGATCCACTGATTTCTGCTGCTTCTGTTATCGCTGCTGGGTTGGCCGTCGGGCTTGCTTCTATTGGACCTGGAGTTGGTCAAGGTACAGCTGCAGGGCAAGCTGTAGAAGGGATTGCGCGACAACCGGAAGCAGAGGACAAAATAAGGGGTACTTTATTACTTAGTCTGGCTTTTATGGAAGCTTTAACTATTTATGGGCTGGTTGTAGCATTAGCACTTTTATTTGCCAATCCTTTTGTTTAATCTTTTAAAAAAATAGAAAAAGAAAAATACATATTGTTTTTTCCGTGGACTTTCATTGCTGCTATTGCTTTTATATATATTGCTTTTTTTTTTTTTTTTATACTTCTATAATATATATATATTCCGATTTAACTCCTACAATTTATTCTTCATTCGGATTAACATACTGATTCGCCTTCTTCCGTCCCTTTATTTAGTCCAATGAGCGCCCCCTTTATTTAATTTAGAATTGAAAACAACTAGATATTTTGCAATTGACATAAGAACTAGTATCTACTTCTAAGAGGTATCGTTCTTATAGGGAATCTTAACCAATTAGAGAATATAGAATCTATTTATTAATAAATAGATTCTATATTCTCTATTTGATAGAATAAAATTCTTATTATATTCATATTCTTAATTCTTACTAGTAATTCAGATTAATTCTTAGTAAGAAATGAAAATAGTATAGAATAAACTTTAATTTATTATAAAAAAACGAATAAAAAAATCAAAAAACTGGGAATCGTAGAAACAAAATTAGTCTATCCATAAGAGGAGATGCGATCATATGAAAAATATAACCGATTCTTTTCTTTGCTTCATTTACTGGCCATCCGCCGGAAGTTTCGGGTTTGATACCGATATTTTAGCAACAAATCTAATAAATCTAAGTGTAGTGCTAGGTGTATTAATTTTTTTTGGAAAGGGAGTGTGTGCGAGTTGTTTATTTCAAAGAATAGATTGGATCCAACCAACTGCACTTTTTTCATTATAACTAGAAAAACGTGCATGATCCGGCGAATGACTTCTTACTAAATAAATTACTAAATAAACAAAAAAATAGTTAAGAACCATAGCATTTCGCGATTCATTGGTAAATCTACTTTGATTCTCTATCAACCAAGAATTTTGGAGCATTACCATGGTTAAAGCTAACCAGTTTGAAGTTTAGACGCAATGTAGTATTCTTTCTACCACTATGTTAATACGGAAATTGGAATTTTTTCGATATAGAACACTCATGTCGATAAAATGACTTGAATTCTCTTTACGATGAAAAATAGGAAAAACAGGTGTTTTGTTTAACGCCTCCTTTTATACAATGCGGAATTGATGACCTACGTATAAATTAATCAGAATTCTTTGGATTTGAATAAAAAAAACAACTTTGCTGACAATTATTTGTTTGGTCAGAAGAGTCCTCCAAATATTTTAATCTTGTATTGGTAATCATTTTCAAGATGTTTAGAAATAGAGAAAAGAGGATAGGCTCATTCGATAATAAAGATAGGGAAATTTCCTATACGGAATTGAGTGTGAGAGCCAAATGAATTGAAAGATTCATGTTTGGTTCGGGAAGAGATCATAGACATTTTTAAATAAATGCAAAGAGAATCTACTTTCATTAAGTGATTTATTAGATAATCGAAAACAGAGAATCTTGAGAACTATTCAAAATTCAGAAGAACTACGGGAAGCAGCCGTTGAACAGCTGGAGAAAGCCCGGGCCCGCTTAAGGAAAGTAGAAACGGAAGCGGATCGGTTTCGAGTGAATGGTTATTCCGAGATAGAACGAGAAAAATTGAATTTAATTAATTCAATTTATACAACTTTGGAACAATTCGAAAATTACAAAAATGAAACGATTCATTTTGAACAACAAAGGGCGATTAATCAAGTGCAACAGAGGGTTTTACAACAAGCATTACAAGGAGCTCTGGGAACTCTGAATAGTTGCTTAAACAACGAGTTACATTTACGTACGATCGGTGCTAATATTGATATGTTTGGGGCGATGAAAGAAAAAAATAACTGATTAGTCGTTCTACTAGAATATAGAGTATAGGCATTATTTTTTTTTTTCCTTCGAAAAAGAATCAAATTCAAATTAAGAAATATTCATGGTAACCATTCGTGCAGATGAAATTAGTAAAATTATCCGTGAACGTATTGAGCAATATAATACCGAAGTAAAAATTGTAAATACAGGTACTGTACTTCAAGTAGGCGACGGCATTGCTCGTATTTATGGTCTTGATGAAGTAATGGCAGGTGAATTAGTCGAATTTGAAGAGGGTACTGTAGGCATTGCTTTGAATTTGGAATCCAAAAATGTTGGTGTTGTATTAATGGGTGATGGTTTGCTGATACAAGAGGGAAGTTCGGTAAAAGCAACAGGAAGAATTGCTCAGATACCAGTAAGTGAGGGTTATTTGGGTCGTGTTGTAAATGCCCTAGCTAAACCTATTGATGGTCGAGGAGAAATTTCAGCTTCGGAATCTCGGTTAATCGAATCTCCCGCTCCCGGTATTATTTCCAGACGTTCCGTGTATGAGCCTCTTCAAACGGGACTTATTGCTATTGATTCTATGATCCCTATAGGGCGTGGCCAGCGAGAATTAATTATTGGGGACAGACAAACAGGTAAAACAGCAGTAGCAACAGATACAATTCTCAATCAACAGGGACAAAATGTAATATGTGTTTATGTAGCTATTGGTCAAAAAGCATCTTCTGTGGCTCAAGTGGTAACTACTTTACAAGAAAGAGGGGCAATGGAGTACACTATTATAGTGGCTGAAACAGCAAATTCTCCAGCTACATTACAATACCTCGCTCCTTATACAGGTGCAGCTCTGGCTGAATATTTTATGTACCGTGAACGTCACACTTTAATCATTTATGACGATCCCTCCAAACAAGCACAGGCTTATCGCCAAATGTCTCTTCTATTACGAAGACCACCAGGTCGCGAAGCGTATCCCGGAGATGTTTTTTATTTACATTCTCGTCTTTTGGAAAGAGCCGCTAAATTAAGTTCTCAGTTAGGTGAAGGAAGTATGACTGCTTTACCAATAGTTGAGACCCAATCAGGAGATGTTTCAGCTTATATTCCTACTAATGTAATTTCCATTACAGATGGCCAAATATTTTTATCTGCCGATCTATTCAATGCTGGAATCAGACCAGCTATTAATGTGGGTATTTCCGTTTCCAGAGTTGGATCGGCGGCTCAAATTAAAGCCATGAAACAGGTAGCTGGTAAATTAAAATTGGAATTGGCACAATTCGCAGAATTAGAAGCTTTTGCACAATTCGCTTCTGATCTCGATAAAGCTACGCAAAATCAATTGGCAAGAGGTCAACGATTGCGTGAGTTGCTTAAACAATCCCAATCAGCTCCTCTCACTGTGGAAGAACAGATAATAACTATTTATACTGGAACGAATGGTTATCTTGATTCATTAGAAATTGATCAGGTACGTAAATTTCTCGTTGAGTTAAGGGCTTATTTAAAAACGAATAAACCTAAATTTAACGAAATCATATCTTCTACCAAGACATTCACTGGGGAAGCAGAAGCCCTTTTGAAGGAAGCTATTCAGGAACAGATGGAACTCTTTTTACTTCAGGAACAAGTAGAAAAAAATTGATTCAAAATTGATTCAAAATTTCATACCTTTATTATATTCATAATTAGTATCTTTTACTATCTTTTCTTTAAATATTTAATTTAAAATTAAAATATTTATAAAGAATTTTAGAATAATAAAATAATAAAGATAATAAATTCAGAATATATTTTTAGAAAGATACGAATATAATTAATATATAGGCAATTGCAATAAAATTGATATGGAAAAAATTTGCGTCCAATAGGATTTGAACCTATACCAAAGGTTTAGAAGACCTCTGTCCTATCCATTAGACAATGGACGCTTTTCTTTTTTCTTTTCCTTTTCACGAAATTTTCGTGAAAAGGAAAAGAAAAAAGAATTCTAAAAAATACTCTATCTATGAGAATCTATTTAGAATAATTATTCTAAATAGAATAAGACTAAATCATTAAAATTTAATATTAATAACAAATATATTAATAACAAATATATTGTTCTTTAAAAAAAATGAACTCATTTAGTAAGAATAATGAATTCGATAATAGAAAACAATATATTCGAATAGAATATATAGAGAAATAGGATATAAGCGGGTAGCGGGAATCGAACCCGCATCGTTAGCTTGGAAGGCTAAGGGTTATAGTCGACGTTCATGAATGAACGTCTCTAATTCAAAACCGAACGTGAAACTTTTGTTTCATTCAGCTCCTTTACAGAAAAATTTAAGAGATAGATGGAATACATAAAAAAAAAAAAAATGACCCATAACATCTATGTCAGCCTTTCGGTATGAATACATTTAAAACACGTTGCTTTTTAGATGATCCCTCTAGAAGAGGAGTATTAGAAGAATCTGCTTTTTTCTAGTTACTTCGTTCTCTATTTCTATTTGAGAGAATCTTTAGGAAAAGAATAAAATTTCCGTCGAGCTTAATAAATATGTTGATGTTTCTAGTAAACTAAAAAAATCGTTTAATAGCTATTTTGCTTCAATTTCTCCTATACAAAACAAATAATAAAAAAAATGGAAGATTTAGTTACGATTGGAAACAAATTTTCTATATCATTCTCCCTGGATCCTTTACTCATATTCAAAAATTTGGATTCGGGATCCAATTGCAAAAACTTATGTTTCATAATTTTAGAATCAATTCTAATCTAAATTGTATACAAATTACGATAATGTATGTTATTCCTCGAATCGTTCGTTGAGAGGTATAAAGGATTAAATCCCTTTAAGTAAGAAATAAAGTTTTTGATCGTGATATGAATCACGCAAGGGACCCCTTAACTATTAAGGGATCCATAGAACGAATCGCACTTTTACCACTAAACTATACCCGCTACAATACCATTATTGTATATAAAAGGATCTTTTGTCGAACAAGGGAATCCGTCTTAATTATGCAATAGGTGCATCATTTTACGATAATTAGAGTGTTGACGTGTTTCGTAAAGGGGCCCCCTAATGAAATTTAGAAAAGGGGGCGAATCTTATTTTTGGATTTTCTTTTTGCTGAAGGTATAAAAAATAAAATCAATAATTCTCTCTTTATTTATAGATAATAAATCGAAAAAAAAAAGACATATAAGATATATCAAATGACTATCAATCAATATCAAATAAGATATAAAGAAGGCTTTTTTCGAGCCCTACTTTTTGTTCTTTTTGTTTATGCGATGTATCATAAGCATAATAATTCTTTTTTTTTGAATTGGGGAGAGATGGCTGAGTGGACTAAAGCGGCGGATTGCTAATCCGTTGTACGAATTTTTGTACCGAGGGTTCGAATCCCTCTCTTTCCGTTTATTGATGATTTGGTATTTTTTTCTTTTGAAATTATGGAGTTTCTTTTTTTTTTTCTTTGTTTAATTTTTTTTACTAGTTAAAGATGTAAAATAGATAAAAAAAAACAAAAAATATTTCAAAATCCAGCACAAATAAGCAAAGCAAAAAAGATTTTCTTATTCTTCACGTCCAGGATTACGTCCTGGATCATTAGATAGGAATCCGAAGATGAAAAGAGAAACAAAGAATATCACTATCGTGTAAACAAATAGTTTTAGAGTAAGCATTACAAAATCTCCAAGATAATTAAAAAAAAAA
>AUXO011316226.1_pt1 | contig 38702 bp, 33 predicted proteins | sample 768731 | NCBI WGS metagenome assembly AUXO01 (sample SAMN02715735, study PRJNA202380) | gut metagenome | biome: sheep rumen | host: Ovis aries | place: New Zealand: Palmerston North | reverse complement strand
TAAGAGAAAATATTTAGAAATACGAAATTATGTTACAAAAAGATTTAATTAAACTCTCTAACTGTTTGATTATCAATATACCCCGCCTATCGGAAGTTTAGAGCGAGGTGAACGGAATGCCGCGCCCACCGTCTCTCTCACTCCAGTGAGATTTCTCAATTTTAGAAATCCTAATTTTCCGTATTCTAACTTATTGATAATCAAACAGTTATGAAAAACTAAACATATTCAGAAAAATATACACAATTATATATGAGTAACCCAATAAGAGGAAATTGTATAAATTTATTCATAAAAGAAGGTGAGCATTATATCAGGATAGCTCATTCAACAGTCTTCACATTGAGTACCGACATCAAGACGTCAAAGACAATGTCAAAAGACAACTCAGATGTCTTCTATGGTTTGAGAATAGCCAATGTCGGATGGTCGATTAGTGGTGAGAGCCTTGTCATAGATGCAGATACAGACCTTTTTGACAAGATGGTTAGTCAAGAGAAGCTCAAGATTTGTTATGGTATAGTCGCAGAAGGACAGACTACACCGCCGCAAGAAGGCTATATTGGTTATTGCTACATTACAGAGTTGTCTCTTCAAGCAGATACAGGTGACAAAGCAATGTATAAATATTCACTATCAGGTTGTTCACCGCTTGAATATGGAGATGTTGATGACTCAGATGCAGAGACCCCGATTGAGTTCATTAGCAGGACAACACCACAGCTTGAGTTCTCAGAAGCAGGTGGAGTATGTAATGAGGGCGATGACCCAGATTTAGGAACATTGATAAACCCAAACGAACTTACTGTTAGGTTCATAATAACAAAAATAGATTAGTCAAAAGATGAAACTAAGTGATATTTCAACATTAGCATTGTCACCAGGACGATACACTATAGTTGCAGCATATGATGGTGATGATAGTTTTAACCCAGTACAAGCACAATATATATTGACGGTCAATGCAGTTACACGTGCTTTGACAAGAGGCCGTTCAGTGACTGATGACAATGAAGACGGGCAAAAGCCTGAATTGACAAAGAGAGACCCTAGCTTCTATTTCTCACCAAGCACAGTCAGTTTCAATGAAGCAGAGACAGGAAAATACTCATTCGACTATACAGGATATCTAGTAAACGATGATAGAGTTGCATATAGTATTAGCTTGTCAGAGGGCCTTTATTTAGAGACAGATGGTAGTATTAGTTGGTATGATTCAGGTTCATATACAATAACTTTGACAACACTCTCTACAGATGTATTTAATTCAAAAGTTATTACAATGACACTTGATGTAACATCAAAAACAAACCCACAAATCGAATACAATAATAATGATGGTACATTTGTTTTACAAGATGGTGTATTAGTAAAAAAGTATTACAATCTTGAAAAAAGAGATGGTGTGTATAAGTTTGACCTTGTACAACCAAGCAACCCATATTCATTACCATTAGAGTACAAGATAGAAGGAGTTGGAAACTGTTATATTGACGTAGACAATAACAAAGTATATGTTTCAAGAGAAGGAAGATATAAGATTACAGCCACATTTGCAGGTGATGCTACATATCGTCCAAGTGTCACATCATATATATTGAGTTATTATGAGAATGCAGAGAATGAAGCGAATGACAACCAAGGCACATATGTTGTCAAACAAAGCCCAAACCTTTCATTCTCTTCAAACACAATAAATGCAACATTGAATCCGAATGGTACTTATACAGGACAACAGGTCAACAACCCATTTGGAGTTGATGGTATATGGGCAACTTCAAACAACGCGAACATCACAGCAGACGGAACAACAATAACTTTGAATGGTACAGGCAATGTCATAGTATATTATTCTTTCTATGGTGATGATAACTATAGTTCACAATCCGTATCATATGTGTTACACGTCTATGTACAAGAGAATCCAGATGGCAAGCCAGTACCTAATATCTCTTTCGAAAACAATAGCGTCACTGTTACAGAGAATGAGCAACATGAATATCATATACAACAGGTCAATAATCCTGATGCAGTGAACGTTAACTATTATTGTAATGGTGAGCAAATATATGACGGTGTTTTAAAGACAGACTATGTTGGTGCTTTCACAATAGTCGCAGAGACAGAGGAAGATGACACTTTCTATAAGGCATCAGCAACATATACACTCACAATAACAGCCTATGACCAAACAATACCAAGCATATGGTTCCTTACAGATAATGATACAGTCAATGAGACTGCAGACCATACATATCTAATCCAGTTAGCAAACTGTAATGTTGATGTTCCAATAACATATAAGGTTAGTTCAGGTACTTTGAATGACCGTGTTTTGACATATGATGGAATTGGTACAGTAGTCATAACAGCAACAACACAAGATACTTTCTATTATCAGTCTGTTAGTGCAAGCTATGTATTGAATATCTTAGAAGTCAACAAGCTTTCACCTGGTATATATTTCAAATATAAAAAGCAATATGGTAAGGCTTATACAGATTATGTAAACCAATCACAATCAAACACTTATGATATACTACCTTTATATAACCCACATAATGTAGCAGTGAGGTTCTATACAGACAGAGGTACTGTTGATAATGAGACGAATGCAACAAAGCTGTATATGAGTGAAGAAGAAAACAAAACAGGAATCGTCAACATATACGCACAAAGTATAGAAGATGACACATATAAATCAGAGATAGCAACATATAAGTTGAAGATTTCTGAGACTATATCATTAGATATTGACTATAGTGGAGACATTGGTTCATATGGTTATAGCTCAACATTATATATAGATGCAAAGGGAAAACTTAATGCACCAGTAGTCATAGAATTACTTCGTTTCCCAAAGGATCCTAACTTCAATTTTGTGGCTAATGAGTGGTATTTGACACCATTTTCTTCTTTCTATACTGTTAACAACTTGATATATTCAGAAGATGGTAATGAGTCTGTCATATCAGCAAGCATTACATTCAGCCGATATAGTACTCATTATTTGAAGTTCAAGTTCAAGGGAAATGAGAAATTTAATGAGACACCTGAGATAAATGTACAAATAAGCTATAGTAATTCACAAAAGTCGCCTGAAATCTCTTTCCCATCAAACATAGTGATAGTAGAACAAACAGGAGACTATAACTATGTATTACAAGAAGTAGAGAACCCACATAATTTAGATATAGTATATTGGACTTCACTTCATGGAGAAGTTACAGGTAATATATTACATCTTGATGGCTTATACAATTTGGTCATATATGCAAAAAATGTAGAGACAGATGAGTACTATTCAGAAACTATACAATATACTATGAGAATACAGAAGCGTGAGAAACCTTCAAGAGGTTGGCATTTTGCTGCAGGTGATGACACACCAATTCCTGTTCATCAAAACAACAGATATGTTGTTAGAGACATAGTTGATGAGAATGATGATTTAGTTCCAATTGAGCAATTGACAGGACGATTCTCATGTTCATGGACATCAAATTTTGAGTATGATGAAGAGTTAGGTAAATATATAGTCACACTTACTAATGACCCAGCAATACGAAATGCGTTTGAACGTAGTAATGATGGAGTTGTTTCATTTTTAATAAGCTATAGTTTGGATGAGACAGGAACATATAAGAAGGAGACTTTAACTTATACTCAATATGTTAAAGACAAACCACGTGCGAATATATCTTTTAATGAAGATGTAGTAAATTTAAAAGAAGTTGAGGATCAAAAATATAAAATTCAGACACTTAACAATCCTGACAACTATCCTATAGTATGGACTTGTGAGGGTGATGGACATTTTGATGACCCTAATGACCCTAAATATATCCTTCTTAATAGTCGAGGTAATTCAAGGACAAAAATATATGCAAAAGTTATAGAGACAGATTCAGTTAAAGCAACAACAGCAACATATACTTTATATACTCTTGCAGTTACACAATGGGGTCCTGGTTGGGACTGGTCGCTTAAATGGAAAGATGAATATTTACCATATGGCCCTTCAGATGAGAGTCACTGGCTTAATGGCCGCATCGCCCCTAATGATACAGGAGTCTATGATTTGTGGGATATGATGGAATTAATAGGTGGCTGGACATGGGATAATATTGACAAGATAGTTGTTTCAACAAGAGGATGGAAAGTTTCAGAGAAAAGATACCTTATTTCTCCAGAAGTAGAAAACCCATATAATGCTTCGTATGAAGCACGTGGTGTTGATTTCGAAATATGGTCAAAAGAAGATTTTGAACATACTAGTGGTGTCTGGAGACCGACATTAGTTATTAATTACCCACATATGCGCTATTTATTTGAAGACGAGTATACTATTATGAGGTATGAAGCAGAAATGACAGGCGCAGTGAATGAAGAATTTGAGATAGAATTTGGAAGATGGCCTATTGACCCAGACTTTGTATTTAATGCAGATGAGTGGACAGTTTCACCTTATGGTTTTGAGACGATTAAGAATCTTTATACAAAAGAAGTGAATAATTATACAGTTCTATGTGGTACTTTCTCAACTACTAAACTTAATACATATATCATGGGAAGAATTAATTTCAGTGGTAATAACATTTTCTATCCATGTTATATAGCTTATGATATATACGTAGCTAAAGTACAAGAGCCACAAGATACAAGATTAATCCCAAAATTAGATTTTGATAAGTATACGGTCTATAAATCACAAACAGCAAACGACCAATATTTGTTACAAACATTGAAAAAGCCTGATGATTGTGAGATAGACAGATGGGAGGCTGAAGGTGAATATGGAATAATACCAACTATAATAGATGATACATATGTTTATTACCCTATTGGTGATATAAGTGAAGGTGCACATAGAAGTGTTCATCTTACTGTCTATACAAAAGAAAGTGATATATATAAAGCCTATAGTAATGGTTATACCTTATATGTTTACAAATCAAGTAAGTCAAATCCAAATATAAAATTCAAATATTCATCAAAGACAGCAAACAAGAATGACAACTATACATATGAGCTACCACAGCTAGAGAATCCATATAATCTTCCAGTTACATGGACAACTTCTGCAGGTACTATAGAGAATGGTTATTTAGTCTATGATGGAGTTGGTACAATAACTATTACAGTTACATTTGATGGTGATGACACATATGAAGCAACAACAACGTCATGTACATACAAAATAAACAACCAATATGACAAGCAATATCTTACTTATACAACATGCGATAGTGAGATAAATGTTCAAGTTGTATTTGGAGAAGAATATAGTTTTGAGATATTGAGATGGCCTGCTTCTATAGGTTTAGAGTTCAATGCATTAGATTGGAGATATAGTTCAGCAAGCAATACATCATCATTACTTGGTTTAACAGCAGAGAATGACGGAGACTATGTTGTTTTGATGGGAAGATATATATTCAACAAGGCCGGAAGCGCTCATGTTACAGTTCATTTCAATGGAAATGACCATTTTTACAGTCAAAGTCGTATAGCAGAATATACAATTTACTACACAAGAGCAGCAGACTTAGTTAACCCAAACATTAGTTTCACAGAGTCAATTGTTACAATGCCTTATAATGATACACATAAATACCTTATCCAGACACCAACAGGAGCAGCAGGTGTTACATTCAGTGCACCAACAACTTCACTTGGAGCTATAGAGAAGGTTGGAGATGACTATTATGTTGTATATGATGGTGAAGATGGAGCAAATATCACTGTTTCTATCTCAAGCGTACAAGATAGTACTTATTACCAACAAACTATATCATATACATTGAATGTTGAGGCTAAGCCAATTGTAGCCGAAGACACACAAATCAGCTTCGCTAATCAAGAGGTTACAATGAACTATGTATGGCAATCGGGCCAAACAAAGAGATATAAGATACAAGACTTGTATAACCCTTGGGGCTTGAATGTTGAATATACTATATCTGCAGGTAACTTGCGTCAAGAATCTGATGGTTATTATATCTATTATGATACTGTTGGAGACATCACAATCAATGTAGTCGGACAGTCAAACCAATATTACAATGGTTCAACTGCTTCATATACTATGCACATAGTAAGCATTGGTGAGGACTTTGTAATGGAATTTGAACAACCAACAGTTACTATTACTCAAACACCTGAAGGAAGATACCCATTACAACAAGTTAGCCTAAATCCAGAAGTTTCAGACATTAGGGACAATATCGTCTATAGTGCAGCAGGAGCTACAATAGAGGCTTCAGGAGATGATTTCTATATAGTCTATGATGGAATAGGTAACGTAAGAGTAAAAGCCTTATTCGAGACAGATTATCATTATAAGTCAAAAGAGGCTTACTATACTTTGACAATAGAAGAAGATATTGAAATGGTTGACCCTGACATTAGTATTTCAACAAATAATATTAGAATTGAAGACATAACAACACAAGCAAGGTTCAAAGTACCAACAGTTACAAACAACTCTGGTGTTGATTATGCTTGGTATATTGGTAACACTCAACTTGTGGTGGATGAGAATGGTTATTTCAATTATAATGCAACAGGTGATTTTGTTGTAACATTGAAAACAGTTGCGACACGATATTTCAATTCAATAAAACTATATTGTAATTATATAAATGTTGTGGACCCTGACATTAGTATTTCTAATAACATTAAGGTTGAAAACATAACAACACAAACAAGGTTCAAAGTACCAACAGTCATAAACAATTCTGGTGTTGATTATTCTTGGTATATTGGAGATACACAACTTGCGGTAGATGCAAATGGTTATTTCAACTATAATGCAACAGGTGATTTTGTTGTAACATTGAAAACAGTTGCGACACAAAGATATAAGTCTATTAGTTTATATTGTAGCTATACAGACTTTATAAACCCTGATATAAGCATTTCTACTAATTATATTGAGTTTAACATAACAACACAAACAAAGTTCAAAGTACCAACAGTTACAAATAATTCAGGTGTTGAATATGCTTGGTATATTGGTAACACTCAACTTGTAGTAGATGAGAATGGTTATTTCAACTATAATGCATCAGGTGATTTCAATGTAACATTAAAAACAATTGAGACGCAAAGATATAAGTCTATACGTCTTTATTGTAACTATATAGCAATAAACTATTATGAACATTATTTTACAATTGAGTCATTAGAAGATCAAAACTGGTTTGGAATTACAAATTATAATTATCCATATGAATCATCAGGACAACAGATAACAATTGAATATTCAACAGATTTAGAAAATTGGACATCAATTACAACATTGTCAGATAATGAAGGAATTAGATGGTTATTCCAATTAGATGCTGGTGATAAAGTTTACATAAAAGGAAGAAACGAAATATATCGTAATTTCTTCTGGACATCAAAACAATTTAAAATAAGCGGTAATATTATGAGTTTGGTTTATGGTGATGACTTTAGAACTGGTACAAATGCTAATTATAAATTTGAAAGAATGTTCTTTGGAATAAATAACTTAGTTAGTGCAGAAGATTTGGCTTTACCAACAACACCACCTACTAATCGCTGTTATGCTAGTATGTTCTATGGTTGTAGTTCATTAATTAAATCACCAGAATTACCAGCAACAACATTAACAGAATTCTGTTATGAAGATATGTTTGCTTGGTGTAGTTCATTAGTTAAAGCTCCAGAACTTCCTGCAACAACATTAGCAAAGGATTGTTATTATGGAATGTTCCAAGGTTGTACTTCATTAGTTGAAGCACCAGAATTACCAGCAACAATATTAGTATATGGTTGTTATTGGAATATGTTCGATGGTTGTACTTCATTATCATCAGTTAGAATATTAGCAGAAGATATTAGTGCACATGCTTGTTTAAACTATTGGTTACGTAATGTTTCACCAACAGGTACATTTACCAAGAAATCTGGTGTTGAATACCCAACAGGTTCATCAGGTATACCACAAGGATGGACAGTTGTAAATATTTAAAGAGTGGGGAGAATTATTCCCCACTTTTTATTATTATTAATTATACATAAATAAATTTTATACTTAATATGAAAGCAGCAGAAATCTATAGTAATTATGACAAGCGCACACAAGACTACATGCAGAATGTAATTGACTGCATAGAGCAGGACTACAAGCATATACCTTCATCATGGAGAATAACAATAGACCTTATAGCCATGAATTTCAATATGTTGTTAGAAGCAGAGAAAGACATACATAAGCGTGGACTAATCATAAAGAACAAATACACCAGTGTAAAGAACCCAAATATTCAAGTATTCAATTCTGCACAATCACAAATAATGAAATATCTGTCAACATTTGGCCTCACACCATTGTCAAAGACTAAATTGAAGAACTTTGAAGTGGACACAGTAAATATAGACAGCCTTATCAATGACTAAGCTTGATGAATCAAAGAAATATATTCAATACCCATTAGACGTCATTTCAGGCAAGATAGTAGCAGGAAAATACATCAAGCTAGCATGCCAGAGATATATTGATTGGTTTAGTCGTGATGACATATACTTCAATTACGAAGATGTTGACAAGAAGCTGAACTTTGCACATAAGTTGAGGCTTAGAGAAGGCATGCTTTTTGACCCACTACCTTATCAAGCATGGATATTATCATATATTTATGGTTTCTATTATGTTGATGAGCCTGATGTTCGTGTCATAAACAATGTACTTCTTCTCACAGCACGTAAATCAGGAAAATCAGTGTTTGGAGCAGTCATAGCAATCATTGGCGCTATTTGTGACAAAGAGCATTCACCTGAAATCGCATTTATAGCCAACTCAGCAAAGCAGGCAGGAATGTTGTTCAAATATACTTCTGAACTTTGTAAGTCTGTAGACCCAGATAACAAGATATTTGAGCGATTACGTGGTGACATCAGAATCCCACAGGTTGATGGACAAATCAATGTGTTACCAAGTGAGACTTCAAGGCTTGATGGACGTTCAGATAGTGTGTTCATACAGGACGAAGGCCATGAAGCAAAGTCATCAGAGATATGGAATGTACTTAAGACAGGACAAGGTGCAAGAAAGAACCCATTAGCAGTATCAATCTCAACAGCAGGTTTCAATGTTGGTAGTGTATACCCATTATACAACCAATGGGAATATTGTTGTGCAATATTAGAAGGAAAATATGATGATGACACATGGGCTTCATTCATATTCCAATTAGACGAAGGCGATGACTGGAAAGATGAGAATGTCTGGATAAAGGCAAACCCATCATTAGGTACAACAGTCTCTTATCGTTACATGCGTGACCAGATAAAACAGGCAATACACACACCATCTAATGAGGTTTCTATTAAGACAAAGAACCTTAATATGTGGTGTCAGTCTTCTGATGTATGGATCCCTTATGAGAAGATAGATGCAGTATCACAACCTGTTGATTTAGAAGACTTTAGAGATGAGATTGCTTATATGGGCTTAGACTTGTCAGCTGTTAGTGATATGACTTCATTCTCAGTGATGTTCCCACCAAACCCAGATAGAGCAAAATGGCCAGACAAGTTTGTATTCAAGACATTCATATACATACCACAAGAGGCAGTAGAGAAATCATCAAACAGTGAGACTTATACTAATTTCAAAAGACAGAAATACATTCTTGTCACTAGTGGTAATGTTACAGACTATGATGAGATATTAAGGCATCAGTTAGAGGTAAGCAAACAAATTTGCCTTCAAGGTGTGTATTATGATGCATGGAATGCTACACAATATGCTATCAACGCAACAGAGCAAGGACTTCCATTAGAGCCATATTCACAGTCATTAGGTAACTTCAACAAACCTACAAAGTTCATGGAGATGCTAGTACTGTCAGGAAAATGTATCATTGACACAAACCCATGCATAAAATGGTGTTTTGCTAATGTAGAATTGAAATATGACTATAATGATAATTGTAAGCCTGTCAAATCACAAGGAGACAAGAACAAGAAGATAGATGCTATTATCTCAATGCTTGAATCATTAGGTGGATATTTGAATAGCCCTAATTTTGTGCCAGAGGTAGTGGCAATCTAAACATTTCATGTTTATTATTAAATATATATTCATTGATTTACAATGGGAATTTTTTCTAGAAAAAAGACAGAACAAAGAAGCTTAGATACTGGTGTGGGTGGACTTGGACTTAGTAATTTGACACTTAGTGCACAGATTCCATCAATCAGCCTATCAGCAGTTTTTGCAGCTATAGAGATTATATCTAATAGTGTGGCAGAGTTGCCTATAAACGTGAAGACAAGAGAAGATGATAAAACTGGGTTGATAAAAGCACATCCTATTTATGATGCTCTCAACAATAGCCTCATGACTAAATTCATGCTCATCAAGATGCTTGTCACTGATATGCTATTATATGGTAATGGTATAGCTTATATTGATAGAGAGATGGATGGTACGCCTAAGTCAGTCATCTATTGTCCTTATGGCTCATATAACATAATGTATAATGCTAACACACGTCAGCTTAGCTATAAGATAACATCTATACGTAAAGGACAAATTGAGCCAATTGACATTATACATTTAGTCAAGAACTCAAAGAATGGTATTGAAGGTATAGGTGTATTGTACTATGCATCGCATACTTTAGACTTAGCTAAAGCAACAGAGAAAGCAGCACAAGACTATTTCAGCTCTGGTTGTCATGTTGCTGGTATATTGTCAACAAATGCGACACGTTTGACAAAAGAACAAAGAGAGTCTATTAGAGATGCATGGAATCAAGCACATGGAAATAAAGGTACAGGTATGGCTATATTAGAAAATGGTATGCAATACTCACCTGTAGCTGCAAACTCTAAAGAATCACAACTATTAGAGACAAGACTATTCAACTTGAATGACATAGCTAGATTCTTCTCTATCTCACCAGTATTATTAGGTGACTTATCACATTCTTCTTACTCAACAATTGAAGCATCCCTTTTGGAATTTGTAACCCATACACTTTTCCCATATATCACATTGATTGAGAATGAGTTTACAAGAAAACTAATCAAGCCAAGTGAGAAGAATTTGTTCATCGACTTAGATGAGAACTATATCGTTAAATCAGACAAACAATCACAGGCTAATTATTTATCTACACTTGTAAGTCGTGGTATCATGACTGTAAATGAAGCAAGACATCAATTAGGACTTAACCCAATGGAAGGGGGAGATAAACTTTTCGTAGCCTTTAGTGATATTAATCAAAATACTATAAACAACAAAAATACAGAAGACACACAAGATGAATAAACAAAATCTTGAAATTAGAAACAACGGTAGTATGGAAATCCGTGAATTAGAGAACAATTCACGTCATGTAGAAGGTTATGCTGTTGTTTTTGATTCACAATCAGAAGATTTAGGATTCTTTGAAACAATCGAAAGAGGTGCTATAACACAAGAATTAGTTGATAATTCTGACGTTTTTGCTTTAATGAATCATGATGACAATAAAGTATTGGCACGTTCAAAGAATGGTAAAGGCTCTCTTAAGCTTACAGTAGATGACATAGGACTAAAATATGAATTTGATGCAGCAGACACACAAATAGGCAATGACTTACTTGAATATCTTAGACGTGGAGAGATAGTATCATCTTCATTCTGTTTTGCATTAGACTATAATGACCCAGGTGCAGAGACATGGACAAGGAAAAATGGTGCTAATTATCGTACAATACACAAAATCGCATTCTTGCATGATGTTTCGCCTGTTTGGAATCCTGCTTATTCTGCTACATCAGTTGCTCAACGTTCATTAGACAAGATAAAAGAACTAGAAGAAACTGAGAAAAGAGAATTAGATGAACAGAAGAAACAAGAAGAGTTATTCAATTCATTAGATGCTAAGATGAATGAAATTGAAGAATTAGCTAAAATAGATGACTAAACAACCAAAATATTGTTTATTATTAAATATAAAAATATCTGACTATTGACATGAATAGTTTACAATTGAAAGATTCTATTCATCAAATGGTAGAGGAATGTCGTTCAATCGTTGATTTATGTAAGACAGAGAAACGTGAGATGACAGAAGAAGAATCAAAGCATTTTGATGAATTGAAACAAAACATTGAAGCAAGAAAACAAGACCTTGCTAATCTTGAAGCAAAACTTCAAACATATGAAGACAATCTTCCTAACGAAGAGAGAAAACAAGAAAAAAATATAAATAGTAATAGATCTATGAAAAACACTTTAGTTAAAGAGTTACGTAATGCTCTTGACAATGGTATTAAGCAAATCAAGGTTAATGCTGAAACACGTACTATGACAGTACAAGGATATGGTGAAGGTGCATCTGCAGTAGAAGGTGTACATGACCAAGTTATTGAGACTGAAATAAAAGGTATCTTAGAACCACTTTATGCTAATTCAGTTTTAGCTAAATTAGGTGTTAAGTTCTATCCAGGACTTCCACAAGGTGATATACAAATCCCTATCATGGGTAAGTCAAATGTAGGATGGGCAGGTGAAATCGCAGCTGCTAACTCAACTGGTAACGCATTCACAACTAAGAAACTTTCTCCAAAGCGTTTGACTGCTTATATCGACATCTCTAAGCAATTAATCTATCAAGATACAATTGGTGTTGAGGCTGCTATCCGTAGAGACATTGTCAACGCATTGAACGACAAACTTGAAGCTACAATCTTAGGTAATGTTGCAGGTGACAGTGAAAAGCCAGCAGGTATCTTCTATAATGTTACACCAGCAACTTGTGATACATTCGCTAAGATTTGTGCATTAGAAGCTACAATCGAGAATGCAAACTTCACAGGTGAGATGAAATACTTACTTTCTCCATCTGCTAAAGCAGAACTTCGTGCTATGGCTAAGTCAACTAAGTCTACACAATTAGTATTTGAAGGTGGTGAAGTTGATGGTGTTCCTGCTGTTGTTACATCTAATGTAGCTGGTAAGAACTTCGTATATGGTGACTTCTCAAATATCGCAGTAGGTTCTTGGGGTGACATTGAAATCACAATCGACGAATATACACAAGCTGTTAATGGATGTGTACGTCTTGTAATCAACGCTTACTTTGATGAAGTAATCTTACGTCCAGAAGGATTAGCATTTGGTAAGACTAGCGCTTAATTAGTCTTTCATAATAATATAAACTTTTTCATTATGTGGGGTGGGTAATTTCGCCCACCCTTTTTTCAAAAACAAAAACATGAATTTCATAGTATGACATATCTAACATTATCTATGATAAAAAAACAGCTTGTTATAGATGACGACTTTACAGACGATGACGAATACTTAGAAGCTCTTGGAGATACAGCAGAAGAATTAGTAGAACAGCAGATAAACAAATCATTAGCCGAAATATTAGAGGCTCATAACAACACTCTTCCAGCTCCGCTTATTCATGCTATGAAAATGCTAGTTGAATATTTCTACGACAATAGGGGTAGTGCAGAAAATGAGATTCCAAGTGCTTTCTACTGGATGTGCCAGTTATATCGTAATTATGAATAGTAAAAACATTTTACAATTATATGAAAGCAGGAAATCTAAAAGAGAAAATTGAGATATATAAGCCTGTCGCAACAAAGACTGATTTTGGTAATAGTCGCATTAATTATGAGTTACATTATACAACACGTTGCATGGTAAGACATGATTCTGGTAACAAAGAAGAGACTAATGGAGAGATATTCCACTCAAAGAACAAGATGTTCATTGTAAGATATTATGTTCCAGTACAAGAGAACATGAGGATAAAATATGATGGTGACTTCTATTCTATCGACTCCATTATACCAAACAAATATTACCACAATTTAGAAATTTATACAGCACTTGTGAATGACTAATCAAGCAGGAATAAGATGGACAGACTATACATTAGAGACAAGGCTACGAGACATTTTGAAGGATGCAGAAAAGGCAGAAAAGGCTGCATTAAGAGCTGGTGGTCAACTAATCAAAAAGAACATAAGAAAAGAGGTTGGTTCGACTATACCTGGTTCAAAAAAGAATACTTCAGGTACTTTTTCAGACAAGCTAATAGATGCTGTAAGGGTTAGTAAACCGCAAAACGGATATATCAAATATCACATCTTAGGTACTAGAAGCCCAAAATCAGGTACATTCAGGTTACGTTTCTTTGAATCAGCAAAGATGAGATACCAGACAAAGAGAAATGGTATAAAGCTAAAGAAGAAAAAGAAAATAGGAAGTCTAGCCAAGTTCAATGGATTCTTTGCAAGAGGTGTAGCCAACAGTCAATCACAACTACAACCTACAATGCAAGCTGCATTAGAGAAATATATAAAGAAAGCATGGAATGGATAACTCTATATTAGTAGGAAAATATCTCTATTCAATACTTAGTCAGGATGCAGAGGTCACAGCTTTAGTTGACTCAAACAAGATACTTCCTTTGTTAGCAATAGGGCAAGAAGACAATGGTGAGTTTGTTGACATCAAGTTCCCATTCATAACATACACAAGAGAAGACATCACACCAGTCTACACTAAAGACATGCTAACAGACAACATAGTAAAGTTCACAATATTATGTGTAGACAAAGACTATATCAACTCATTGGATGTGGCAAACGCGGTTAGACATGCACTTGAATGCAAGAGATATTCAGATGAGAACATCAAGATATTTTCAATCAAACTAGAATCTATACAAGAAGACTTAATTGAGAATGCATATGTACAAACACTACATTTCTCATTCTCAGTAACATAGAAACAAATAAAAATATCGCATAATATATTATGGCAAATATCATTAAAGGTGATGAGCTTATGCTTTTTAAAGATGGTTCTGCATTAGCTTATGCTACTTCACACACACTTACAATTACAGGTAATACTGTAGATATTAGCTCAAAGGACCACGGCTTCTGGGGTGCATCAGAGATTGGTAACATCACATGGGAAATCCAATCAGAGAACTTATACACAGATGATGACTATAATGCATTGTTCAATGCAATGTTGAATAAGTCTGAGGTCACTGTTGTATTTGGTAAAGCTACTAACTATGATGCTAATGGTCTTAAGCCAGCTGATGCAGAACAAGGTGATACACGTCCAGCTTCTTGGACAGCTCCTACAACTGCAGGTTACAAAGGTAAAGCAATCATCACATCATTGACAACTAACGCAAATACTGGTGAGAATGCTACTTTCTCTGTAACTCTTACAGGTAAGGGTGCTATCATGAACATGGCATCAAGTTCATCAAGTGAAACACCAGCAAACCCACAGTAAAATTTCATATTGAGTATGTTTATAAGGAGGTAGAATAGTCTATCTCCTTTTTTCTATTTTAATCATTGGTTTAAAAACAAAATTTTATTTTAATATATAGAACAAAAATATATAACTACTAATATGAAATTTAACTACAAAGACAAAGAGTATGAATTGAAATACTCATTTAGAGCCTTGATAATCTATGAGAATATCACAAAGAAGAACTTTAACCCAACTTCTATATCTGATATACTTATTTTCTTCTATTCTATATTATGTGCAAGCGGAAAGGGAGATGTCTTTGACTTCAATGACTTCATGGACATAATAGATGAGAAGCCAAGTTTGGTCAAAGAGTTCTCAGAATGGTTGACACAAACACTTACAATGAACACTTCTTTATCACCAATTGACGATGAAGAAGTAAAGAAAGCAGAAAAGGAAGTAAAGGAAGAAAAAAACTAATATTCCATGAAGTATTGAAAGTACTAGTCGTGCAATACAGGCTTGTCACACTACAATACTTCATGGATGAAATGCAAGAATATGAGGTACATGAACTATATAATGTACTTGCTTATTCAAACTCAAACGAATGGGAGATGACAAGATGGTTGTTATATGCCATCATACAAACAAACTCAAAGAAGAAGATAAAGATTGAGGATGTCATCAAGTTCCCATGGGATAGTGGTTATGAATATAACAAGTTAGAGAAAGAAATCTCTAATGAAGATATTGATAGGTTGAGGGCTAAATCAAAAGAAATACTCAAAAATATAGAGCTATAAACATGGCAGTAAATTTATCAGGTAAGTTGAACCTTGACGGTACTGGTTATAATGATTCGATTAAGTCAGCCGTACAGGAGACAGCTAGACTAAAAAGAGAGGTTGATTCAGCCAACAAGACAATGAACTCATTCCAAAAAGGATTGGGTGGAGCAAGTTCATCAATCGCCTCAATGATGAACAGCTTCAAAGTGGGAGATATTGGAGGTTTTGTGGCTGGTGCAAAAGGTGCAGCAACTGCAATAACATCAATGATTCCTGCAGCAGGTGGAGCAACGGCAGCGGTGACTGGCCTTGGTACAGCAATATACACTGCATTAGGACCAATCGGACTTATTGTTGGTGCAGTTGCTGGAATTGGTGTTGTCATTGGTTCATCTATATCATCGGTTGAGAATTTCAATAAGTCACTTAATGGACTATCAGCTATCACTGGCGTTGAAGGTGATGCATTAAAAGATGTTGGTGACATGGCATTAGATATGTCTAAGAAATTTGGTGGAGCAGCAACAGACATCGTCGATTCAATGAGTAAGATTGGTGGACAAGCACCTGTATTATTGAAAGACATGGATGCATTAGGACAAGTTACTGAGGCAGCAATTGTATTATCTAAAGCTGCAGACAATATGACAGTTGAAGATACAGCAAAAGCCATAACAACAGTAATGAACCAATTCAATGTGACTGGTGCAGAATCAACAAATATCATCAATACATTAGCCGCAGGTTCAAAAGAAGGTGCAGCAGAGGTTGACTACCTTACAGTCGCTTTGGAAAAGGCTGGTACACAGGCTTCTAATGCTGGTATGTCATATCAGCAAACAGTTGGTGTTATTGAGACATTAGCACCAAAGTTCTCATCAGCAGAAGTAGCAGGTCATGGATTCGCAGCTATGCTTATTCGTTTGACAACTCAATCAAACAGCAAGTTCAACCCTGCAATAGTTGGTCTAGACAAAGCATTAGAGAATTTGGAGAAGGCTAACTTGTCAGCAGCAGACAAACTTAAGTTGTTTGGTGCTGGTTCTTTGACTGTAGCAGAGACATTGATTAAGAACAGAGATGCCTTGAAGGATATGACTGCAGCAGTCACAGGCACAAACACTGCTTATGAGCAGATGAATACAAAGTCACAATCATTAGATGTAACATTGAACAAGCTGACATCAGCATGGGATGCATTTATGATTAAGATGGGACAAAGCAAGATAATACAAGCAGTCATCAGTGTACTTGGACTTCTTCTTAAGGCTGTGACAGGACTAATAAATGGTTTAGGTTATTTGTCAGAAGCTGTTGATACATGTGTCACAATAATCATCGCATTATTCAAGAAGATGTGGGAGGCAGTCAAGCCTTATTGGGATGCAATGGTCAACATGGTTACTAACTCAGCAATATACAAAGCAGCAACTAAGATATGGCAATCAATATACAACTTCATAGCTAAAGTCATCAATAAAATAAGAAGACTATGGAGTGGCTTCATGAAAATGCTTGGTATAGAGGTAGGTAAAGTAAAAGAAGAGATATCTGATACAAAACCTGTTGAGGCTGATGTAAAGGTAAACACAAACACAAACAACACAAGCAAGACAAAGACAAAGATAGACTATGACAAAGGTAGCTTAGAATATTACAAGAAAGAACTACAAAAACTAGAAGACAAACTATCAAAGAAGAAACTATCACTTATCGATGTTGAGAAGACTAAAGCAGAGATTGAAAAGGTCAAAGCAATTATTGAGAAAAAAGAGATTGAGCTTGGAATAAAAGCAAAAGATGGTTCACTTGAAGCAATTGATGCAGAGATAAGCAAAATCGATGAGAAACTTAAGAAGCTTAACCCTACAATTGATGTAGCAGAAATCAATGACTTGCAAATAAAGAAAGAAGCTTTAGAGAAAGTAAAGAAAGATGTTCAAGCAACAATAAATGGAGCAGTCATCACAGGTAAGAAATTCAAATCAGAAGGCAGAGAGGGATCATTACAATATGCACAAGACAAAGTCGCTTACTATCAAGCAAGATTGAATGTGACTACTGAGACAGATGACGACTACCAATATCTTGTCAATAACCTGAAAGAATGGAAGGCAAAAGAGCAAGAGATAAAGGTAAAAATTGATGCAGAGACTTCTAATGCAGCAGAAGGTACATTGAAATATTTCGATGGAAAGATAAATGTATTGAAGGCTAAGCTTGAGACAACAGCAGTTGGCACATCTGAATATTATAATATAGTCGATGAGATAAAAGACCTTACTAGACAACAACAAGCCGTTTCAATGAAGGTTGACATGGACTTAAGTGGTGTTAAAGTTGGCTCATTGGCTGAATTAGAAGAGAAGATACGCAACCTTGAAGGAAGGCTAATGCTTGAGACTTACGGTACAGAAGAGTTCAAACAAATACAAAAAGAGCTTAAAGACCTTACAAAGGAAGAGCAAAAGATTAAGATGAAGGTTGAGTTTGACAATCTTGATGAATTAGAGAAGGCACAAACTTATCTTGATGGTTTCCATGCAATAGACACTGTTGTCAATTCTATATCATCATTAAGCCAAGCAATAGAAGAAGATGCAGATGCATGGACTATACTTATGTCTACTATATCTACAATTGAAAGCATCTTTACTGCTGTCAACACAGTCATGGAGATAGCTAACTTCTTGACTAACCTTGGAACAGCAAGCAAGACAGCTAACGCAATAGCATCAGATGCAGCAGGTACAGCAGCAACAAAAGAAGCAGCAATGGAGACAGCAACAGTTGCACCAAAGACAGCAGAGGCAGCTGCAAACAAAGCATTAGAATCATCTATACTTGACTTAGCTGCAGCACAAATATTCTTAGCACATGCATATATACCATTTGCAGGAGTTGGAATAGCTAGTGGATTCATAACAACAATGATGTCAGCTATGGCGGCACAACATGCAGCATCAATCGCATTACAAGCATTTGCAAATGGTGGTATAGTAAAAGGTGGTACTACTGTAGGTGATAATGTGTTAGTAAGAGCAAACAAAGGCGAGATGGTTCTCAACCAACGCCAGCAAAACAATTTGTTCAAAGCAATAGACCAGAACAGGATGAGCACAACAAGCGAATCAGGACAAGTTGAGTTCATAATAAAAGGTGACAAACTATACGGAGTAATGAAGAATTACGAGAAAATACATAAGAAATGATATGGCTACAATTATACGTGGAGGTTTTAAGGATAACAAAGAAAGATTGGTGACTATAGAGATATGGTCACCAATTGGAATGGCTGAATATGACCTGAATGATGAGGACAGCCCAATAAAGATTAGTTTCGATTCTGTTGAGATAGAATATGACATCGATGACATGTTCGCTTCTATAATCAAGAAGAATATGAGCATCAATCTTGTCGCATCAGAATATTTTGGCGGTGTCTTGTTCTCAGACCAAGTAAAACAGGTCAAGGTCACTGTGAAGATGGACGATAAAGTCCTTTTTGCTGGTTATATAGAGCCATATACTTATTCACAGGAATATGCACATAATGTAGACGAGTTCACAATAAACTGTACTGATGAGCTTGGATGCTTAGAATACCAATATATAATCAAACACTCAGACTGGCAAAACACTATATCACAAGAACAATCACCTTCATTCAAAGAATATCTTGCTATGATGTTACCTACAAACACATATTATGATATGTCAAAGACATGTAATGGAGCAAGTATATTTGATACGCTTGGTGTTTCTATGAATGTTTTCCTTGGTGACAGTGAAAATGACTTAGTTGACAATGAGCAATCACTAGATAAGATACTAAAATACTTCAATTTGCATATCATACAAGAAGGTGAAGACTTATATATATTTGACTGGAATACAATAAAAGCTGGTGGTAGTAAGACATTTACAAATATCTTTGACGGTACAACAAAGACAATCAACTTATCACAGACAACAATAACAGCAAATGACTATACTGATGAAAGCACAAACTTGTCAATCGCAGATACATTCAACCAGATAAAGTTGAAGGTGAATTTAGATACAAGTGACACTGTGATAGCTGACCCATTAGAATCAGAGAACATAGAATATTTCTCAAACTACAAGCAACTTTGGATGAGTGAATATCGTTCAGACGGTATAGGTGGTAGTGCGTTTAGGGCTTTCAGTAACATAGTAAAGCAAGGTTATGAGAATGGAAATACTATTGATGATAGCTATGATGGATGGGAAAGAAGAGACTGGTATTTCAAACTTGGTTATAACAAGAAATGGAAACTAATGTGGAATGGCATAGATGTAAATGAATGGATAGAAGTTGATAACAACAACAAGCCTGTAAACTTACAACGTATATTCCAAGTAATGAAGAACTACAGGTTCTTCCCATTTATCATATCTTGTGGCACATGTGAAGAAACATTGAATAAGAATAACAAATCACGTCTTACAAATGACAATGGAGTAAAAGGAAGCATCAATACAAATGACTATATTGTAATATCTGTGAATGGTAATGGAGATGATAGTGAATCAGAATTGAAAAGAATACAAACAGACATAGACCGTTCAAGTGGTTATGATGATAGCACTCAATCAGCAGCAGGACTAATGGAATATACAGGTGCAACAAGCGCACAATATTCTCCTGTTGATGATACTACAACAAACTACTTAGTATTCAAGGGATCAATAAAGCTAATGCCAACTATAGACATATCTCCTGTTACTCGTGGACCATGGGTTATGGGAAACGTAGAAATACATGACCCATCATTCAAACAATTGTATGACAAATTGAAACAAGAAGAATATACTGCATGGCCTGTATATAGCATGTTCTATGCTCATCAATTCTGGAAGGCATATACTCCAGGCACATTAGAGCAACAAGAGGCAACAGCAAAATGGCTATACCCATGTGTAGATATAGAAAGAGCACAACAATTAGAATATAACTATTCAGGCCACTGGAATGACAATGATTTGTATAATAAGCTGGCTGTTGTTGAATGTGAGCTTAAGATAGGTGACAAATACCTTGTTGAGACATATGCAGACCAAGCCAAACAAAAGCCAATATATGGTTGGTATACTGAGTCAGACTTGCCAATAGTAGAAGGAGTAAGCAAAAGGACTTTCTCACTTGGATTTGACCCAAACATAGGTGAGTTCATAGTTGGTAAAGAATATCCTATAACAAACACTGTGAACGGAAAGATTAGTGAAGAGAAAGGTATGGCTGTACCAATCAAGAAGAGTGATGGCTTATCAGGAAAAGTTAGGTTCAAGATAGTTGGAGTAATCAACCAACAATGGAATGAGATAACAAGAAGACACCCAACATTATTCAGAAGCACAAAATACTATGATAACTGGAAGAATGTATGGAGCCATGTTTCTTCTATATGGATTAAGAACTTTGAGATTGGCATCATATCTGATAATGGTGGCAGTGATGTTTCAAGCAATAAGAAAGACCTTGTATATATATCTAATGCATCGAATGGTATATTACATACAAAGGATGATGAGTTTGACATATGCACAATGCCAACAACACAAGAACTGGTAGCAAGAGGCATTGAGACAAATGTAGCAAACAATACATGTATCAATCTTTCTACAAAGACTCCTGCAACATCAATAACAGACACAACTCAATCTGTGACTGACAGACCAGAAAGACTTTGGATAGACCAATATTGGAACATATACAACACTCCAAGGACAATCATAGAGACAACATTAGATGACTCATGCATCAAGGGAATGGCACCTTATTATATGAACAACTTTGGAAATGTCATACCTTTAAGCATAAGACAGAACTTAAGAAATTGTGAAGCAACAATAAAACTACAACAAATAAATACATAATCAATATGATAGACATTAAAATGTACGGCGCACCAAAAGAAGGTGCTACAAATATAGTGACTTCATCACAATTCTCATTACAAGGAGATGGTGGCAGTTTCATTCCACGATATATCTGGGGACAATACTTTGACGGAAGCAAGGACATAGATGGTGATATGAAGGTGAATGGCACTGCATCTATAGAGCATATAAAGGCAACAGATGTGGATGCAAACATCATAAACACTACATATGCCAATGCAACATATGTTAATGCATACAATGGTGAGTTCTCAGGTGTCAAAGCAGACAAGGTAGATGTAAACTGGATGAATGCCGTGAAAGGATATATCAATAACCTTGCAGCAAAAGACATAAACACTGAGAACTTGACAGTGACAGGACTAGCACACTTCTTTGAATTAGTCATAGACAAGGTAAGAGCAAGTGGTGGAGCCGTCATATTCACTCCTGCAAATGGTTTCAAAATCAGGAAGTTTGAGTCATTGAATAATTGCTATAGGCTATATTTCTTAGCAGAGGACAGTGGCACAAAGATAGACAACATGTGGAAGAAAGATGACCAAGCATTCTGCCAGAACTTCAATATGGGCGGAAGCAAGAAATATGCTTATACTGAGAAAATACGACCTGCAACTGTGGCAAGAGGCTATAGACCAGAAACAGAATACTCATCAAACAAATACTATTGGGCATTAGTGATAAACACAAACAATGATGACAACAATGGTGAGCCAATAACAATCAATGTTGGCAATAATGAGAATGTTGACATGCAACCATGCCATTATATTGACATATCAAAAAGTGACTTTGTCGGTTATCTTGATGTAGCAGAAGGTGATGAGATAGCAATGCTTGGATATAGAGGTACAGAGGTAGAGAGACAAAGCGCAATATATATCTCTGCTTATAAGTCTATTGACGGTGAATTACTTGCACCACTTTTTGTACAATATAAGGGAATCAATGACTTCAATCTTGATAGCCATAAATATACTTGGTTCTCAGGTGGTGTAACTTCATTAGGACGATCAAACAACAGACAAGCAAACCAAGTAACAGGAAGTGTGTTGTTAAGTGACGGTACAACTGTTGAAGACAACTTGAATGAGATTACATCATACGTATCATCTGCATTATTCAGCGCAACAGAGAACATGATGACTGTAGCACAATTCAACTCTTATATGGATGGAGTGAATGGAAAACTAGATGAGGCTGTCTCATGGTCATATATAAAACAACATGCTGATGAGATTAACATGCAGATTGTTGAAGGATTGAAACAAACAGGTATAGACATCAAGTCTGGAGAGATTGTAATGGATGCAGACAACACAACTTTCCTTGGCAGCATATCATTAGAGAACCCAGACAATGGAATAACAATATTCGACAACAACAAGACGCCAAGAGTTGTAATAAACAGAGACAGGATATCAAAGAACGGAGAGACATACGTACCAAACAATGTTGGCAAGGTGACGAAACAAAAGATTGACATGAAGCCTTATTCAAAATTAGGCGGATATTGGTCTGAGACAAAAAGCACCTATAAGTCAAGATATACAAACAGCATAAAGCAACTATACCTTGGCACATTCAGCACTAGTGAGACATTCGACTTGCATCTTGGACTGACTATTCGTTTTGAGAACAAAGTCTATGACAAAGGCATTTATGACATACCAAGTTGGAGAAGCGAAGACAACGGAACATATAAGTTCACATATAAGATATATTGTGGAAATAACACAGTTGTCTCAAAGACTGTTAGCTTGAACAACTTACAAGGTATAGATATTAGTGTTACATGTAATAATGCCGGAGACTATTATCTTGATTGGGATATAGACTATAAATATGATACTAACATGGTCGCAGATGACTATACTTACTATACTATTGGTGAATATATAAACTGTAATATCACAAGAGGTACAGCAGGACTTACATTTATCGGGTTGAATGGACTATACTCATCAAACAACCTTAACAGATACTTTGTATATAGTGATGATGGATTCAAGGTTACTGAGAAAAACCCAAGCATTATAACAATTGGAGATAGCAAACACTCTATCACAAACCCTTATTATAGTATTGGACTAGACCCAGAAAAAGGACCTTATTGGAATTATGGAGAGAACAGTGAATCGGAAGGTGAGTCTGCTGGTTGGGGTATACCAATTGGTGTACCAAAACTAATAAGGTTATATGAAAGTGACTTCACTGACCAACAAATACTTGACAATGATGGGAATACAATAATTGTAAAGGGATATAATGTAAATGCCTATGTATACTCAATGGTGATTGTAGAAGGTTTGACCCAGAATGTAGACCACTATGTAATACTTCCTTATGCAGAGCCAGCACAATGCTTGATATATAACTATTCTAATAAGAACATATTCATAAATGCAAGAAATGTTAGTGACAATAGCAAGAACATATATATAAACAGAAGGAAGACAAGCAGGAACACTGGTGTATGGAGACATGAGCTAGGTCAGGAAAGTAGTTGTCTATGGATGATAGGTGACAGATATGGTTGGAATAACTTGACACTTATAGGATAAATATATTAAAACATAACTATGCGTAAAATAAATGAGATTATACTGCACTGTTCAGCAACTCCAGAGGGTAAAGACTTTAAAGCTAAAGATATTGATTTGTGGCATCGTCAACGCGGGTTTGTTAACATCGGATATCATTTTGTTGTCGATTTAGACGGAACAATAGAGCCAGGTCGTGACATTGATAAAGTGGGGGCACATTGCTTAGGACATAATACTAACTCAATTGGTGTATGCTACATTGGTGGATGTGACAAACAAATGAATGCTAAAGACACAAGGACACAGACACAAAAGGATGCATTGTTAGACTTGGTATTCTTATTGATGAAACAATATCATTTGAACATAAATCAAGTACATTGCCATAACGAATACGAACTCAAGAAGGCATGTCCCAGTTTCACAATATCACAATTTAGAGAAGAATATAAAAGAGCATTTGAACATGACAAAAAATGAATATATTATACACCAGCTTAGCCAAAAATATCCTGACTTAGTTAAGAAAGAAGAGATAAGCTATATGCTGGATGAGATGGATAGAGTCAATAGCGAACATCACTTCAAAAATTTCTTAGAAAAATTGAATAAACTATAAATAAAAAACTATTTTATTATATAAGGTAAATATGTATATGGTATAAGGTATTTTTCATCAATTCTTTTTTTTATGATTCATTATTTACTATATTAGACATTCATATATATATTATTTTAAACTATTTTTCATATACAATATTTACTTATTTATTGTTATATTATTTTTTTAATATCAAACTATTTTTTCGTGGTAAGTGGTTCGTGAGAATAACTTACCACTTTTTTATTGAATAACATGGATAAATTTTATTTTAATATATAAGATATACATAAATTTATGATTATATACATATGAAGCAGAAACGAATAAACAACTATCTTTATGTCTATTCATTAGAACCTTATATAATCACAAATGATACTGATGCGGAGCTAATTTTCGTACAAGAAGAATTGTTTGATGATTACAAGAAATTGAACCCATCATTGACTCAACTTGCGAAGAAGAACTACAACATCCTCACTGTTGTTACTCCTGAATGGAACCTATACAGGAACTTACCTGATGATATAGATATTCCATTGAACGACCAAATGAGCAATATACCTGACATTAGTGTTAACAAAGGTGTAATAACTACTAACACAAATGTTACAAAATTCGCTCTATTGAAGAAAACTGACTATACAACTATTTGTAACTCAACTGATACAAATGTGGCAACAGTGGACAACAGTGGTATGGTTGACGTAGAAGGAGCAGGTACAACAGATATCAATGTGAATGTAGAAGAGACAGATGAACACTCAGAATATAGTTATTCATGGGTATTAGTTGTTGAAGAAGCAGAGACAAGCAAGATTGATCCTAACATCACTATAGGAAGCAGCTACTCTTTTTTCTTCAATGAGGACGTACAACTACAACCAACAAACCCATATGGACTTGATTTGATTTATTCATCAGACAGTGAATACATATCAATCGATGAGAATGGATTTGTCACAGCAACAAACCAAGCAACAATTGGTAAGTCTTACCCTATATATGTGACTTTTGCTGGAAACGATAACTTCAAAGCACAACAAGTTGTCACAATGGTTGAGGTAAGGAATGCAAGACAAGAAGCAAACATCAGTTGGAAGAAAGATGGTGGTGTTGTATACAATTTTGAAGCAGCATTAGGTGAAGAGAACACATTACCAGTACTTGACAACCCTAATAACTTAACTGTCACATATTCAAGTGACGATGAGAATGTCACAATCGACCAGAACGGCAATATAACATTTGTCAACGTGACTGATAATGCAACAATAAGTGCAAGCTATGCAGGAAATGACAACTATAAGCCTTCTGTTGTCTCTTATAGCTTGAAAGTAATAGCAACATCAAAAGGCTATGCATTCATGACAGAGACACCAACACCAGAGAACATCGGCCTTCATCTTAAGTTGAATGGCACAAAGCCAGCAAAAGCCGAAGAGGTTGACATGACTGGATTAGAAAAGCCAACTGATATGTACTTAGTATGTCCGAAATCTTGGGAAGTATATGACAATATCAATGACAGAATTGTAAGACCTGTCATTACTGATAAACAAAACGGTGGCGAGATGGGAATCTGGTATGACACAGCAGACCCTTATGTCACTGTAGACAACATTGACTATAGGATATTCTCTATACAACTTGGAAAAGGAACATTCAATATAGAATTCTAACAAAATCAAAAATATATACGTATATAAACTTTATGGCAGAAATAACAATCAACGGTGTTAAGTATACTAATGTGCCTAACAAGAAAGCAGGTACAAAGTTTGCCGCAAGCTTAACACAATCAAACATTGGTGCTTCACAAGCTATACAGGACTATGTTAATAGCGCTTACTTCTATCCATTAGTGAATGCTATTGATATTAATTGGAATGGCGTAGAGGTTGATAATAACTCATATATCAACTCAACTTCTGACCTTATCACATATATCGCAAGAAAGGGAAGCAGCGTAGACTTGACAAGTTATGCTACAAAGAATTATGTGGACCAAAAAATCGAAGATGTCATTGGTGGCGCACCTGAGACTTTAGATACATTGAAAGAACTAGCTGATGCATTAGCTGATGATGCCTCTTTAGCCTATGTAACTCAAGCATTGGACGGCAAAGCAGATAAAAGCTCTCTAGCTGATTATGCCACAAACAGTTATGTAACTGCTGAATTGGATAAGAAAGTAGACAAGACTGATATTCCTGTGATACCAGATATGTCAAACTATGTTACAGTGACTGCATATAATATGTTGGTACAACGTGTTGATGAATTAGCTAATTTGATTGCTTATTATCACCCAGCACAACCAGAACAACCATTTGAAGGTTATTGGACATTAAATGGTATGAGAACAGATAACATTTCAGTCAGCACATCTGACCCTATTATGACTCTATCATTTGTAAGCAACCCAACAATATCTAGTGGTATTGGTACATGGACATTCAAAGACTCACAACCTGGCATATCAATCAATACTATGACTGGTGAGATGACTATCACTCCTTCAATGTTGATGTCTGGTATGGTATATTCAGGTGTTGGTTATGACTATAGCAATAATGGTGATTATCATTCATTATATATAACAATCAATGTGACATCTGGTAGTAGTAAGCAATCAGCAATGGGACAATGGTTGAACTCTAGCTCGATGGTTGAAAATAATAAGACTGTTGTAGCTGGTGATAGTACAACATATACATTCACATTCAGCGGAACACCTTCTGATAACTGGTCATTTACTTATATGGCTGATGTATCTGGTATTAGCTTCGACACTATGACAGGTACAATAACTATCGACATGACTAATTCGGTAGAAAGCACAACTCGTTATATGTACTTGAATGCTAATCGTCCAGAAGACTCAACTTACTACAATGGTTCAGCAATGTTCAATGTTAAAGTATTACCTAATGGAACAAATCCAGACTTCTACTATGACCAACCAAGTGTAAACATAAGTAATACAGTAGGTGTAATGACTCCTATGTTATATGACTCAATAAGTTCACGTAGAGGATATGTATCATCTGACGAAAGCATTGCAACAGTAAGCAGCGATGGTTCAATAAACTATGTATCTAATGGTACATGTACGGTGACTGCAACTGCTTATGATAGCTCTGACAATGTATTAGCAACAGCAACAATAACTGTATATTGTGAGACTATGAAGAGCTATCCATCAGCATCTTGGAGTGGTAGAGATATGTATGGACATGTTGTAGTCAATGCAGGTAACACTACTCCTGTAACCTGTGTGTTTAATGGTACACCATTATCAGGATGGACAGCTCAACCATCACCAGATGCAGGAATAACTATTGATAGCTCAACTATGAATGTGACTGTTGATGCAACACATATGACACCTGGTGAATATAATGTCTATGTATCATATCCTGAAGATGCTAACTACTATAGTTCGAGTGATTCATTATATATTAGAATAATCCCAGCTGGTGCAAACCCTAACTTCTATTTTACTCAAGATAGCATAAGTTTAGCTCCTGAGAACAGCCCATATACTGCATCAATACAAAGCAATAATAATGTAATATATAAATACGTATCATTTGTATCTGATAACACAAGTGTAGCTACAGTAACAGTAAATAATACAGGCATGATGCCTATGCAACAATGTGACATAATCTGGCAAGGTGAAGGTACAGCAACTATAACTGCAACAGCTTATGATGACTCTGACAATGTATTAGCAACAGCTTCATTAAGTGTTACATGTACAGCTGCACAACCTGTATTAACAACTCCATCATGTCATTGGTCATGTAATGGTGTTGATTATAATAATGGTGAAAGTACTGGTTGGACAGTAGATGAAGAAAGAACAGATACATTCACATTCACTGGTACTCCTGCTTCAGGCTGGACATTCAACTATCCAACAGGAACAGGTATAACAGCTAATACAACAACTGGTGAATTTACAATAGATACAACCGCTATATCATCGAAGGGTACTTATACACTAACAGCTTCATATCCAGGTGATTCTACATATAGTTCTGCACAATATTCAATTACTATAACATTAGAAAAACGTGCAACTGCAAGTTGGAAAGATGAAAACGATGTAGTTTATACTGATCAATATGATATACACACGAATGATATACCATCAACACTTACATTCAACGGTACTCCTTCAACAGGTTGGACATTCACTATCACAACCACACCTGCACCTGGTATAATTGTTGGTGAAGCTTCAGGTGACATCACATTTGAACCAGTAGGAGATTTAACACCAGGTACATATTGGATTAATGCCGAATATCCTGAAGATGCTACATATAGCAATACTTCTGTATCGTTTGCTATTGTTGTATACGATAATGAATCAAGTAATGATCCTACAGGTCAATTCTATTTGAATGGTAGTTTGATAAATGAAGATTCATATACAACAAGTTTACGTGCATATTCTAGTTATGAATTCTCATTCTCAGGAACACCTAATACAGGATGGACATTACAAAGTAATATTGGTACAGTTAATGGCAACACAGTGACAATACCACAAAATACTGATGGTCCAGATGATACTCCTAGTGGTCAATATACTATTACTGCTACATATCCAGGAGATAGTACATATAATAGTAAAACAATAGAATTCATTATATATGTATCTTAATCAAACTATATTATTACAAAGGGGGAACAAAATTCTCCCTTTGTTTTATTGTCAAATATAATATTTGTCAAAATGATATTATTTTTAACAAAGAACATATATTAAATTTTAAAATGGACAATTTTTCAGCTAAAGAGAAAACTCAATACGGAACAGCCATATTCACATTATTCTCAGGCATAGTACTTTGTTTCTTATCGTTTTTCTTGCACCAACATACTATACATGATTCTGTGTTAATGTACTTTGGGCAGACTCTGATTTTCTGTGCGAGCGTATTTGGTATTAACTTATTCATAAGAAATAAAGTACTGGAAGCAGAATCAAGGATAAACGACAAAATAGATAAAAAAATGAGAAAAGTTGATAACATAATAAAGGACGAGGAGTAATTGGAACGGATAAGCTAGAATAGCCGGCAGAAGCCATACAAAGCCCACCAGAGCATTTTGATAGCATTGGATATATATTTTATTATCCACTGAAAACAAAGGCTCTGGTGGGCTTCTATTTTACTCATCGGAGAACAATTGTGGTATTTCTCAACTAGTAAAAATTACAAAAATCTCCTTCGATATGATCCAAGTTTAAAAAATTTTGCTTATATTTGCACCCACAAAGTGATTATAAGTATGAAGATATTAATCGTAGCACGTGTAAGTACCGAAGTCCAACAGCTTGAATCTCAGGTTGAGAAACTAGTTGATGAGGCTAAAAGGTTAGGTTATAGTGAAGATGACATCACAATCATCTCAGGTAAAGAATCTGGTGTAAAGCTGGACATTGAAGAAAGGCAGACCATCCAGCAAATGAAAGAGCATATTGATACTGGACTATACAACATGGTATTGATATGGGAAGTAAGCCGACTAGCAAGAAGGCCAAAGGTATTATATGAAGTTCGTGAATACCTTATTGAAAGACATGTAAATCTAAGGTGTCTTACACCGAATTTTACTATGCTTAAAGAAGACTTCACGATTGACCCTACAGCATCAATAGTCTTTGCATTATTTGGCACAATGGCGGAAGAAGAAGCAAGGTTGTCAAAAGAGAGAATGATACGTGGCAAGAGACATAAACAAGCGCTTGGTGGCTATATAGGCGGAAAGCCATTGTTCGGATATACCTTTGAGAATGACAAGCTGGTGATTGACTATGCTAAGTCTGAGATAGTCAAGAAGATATATAATATGTACGCACGAGGGCTTAGCACACGTAGTATAGCATTAGAGCTGATGGCAACTGGTGAGCTGAAACAGAAGATACTCAACAACGCAAACAGGCAAGTACAGATGATATTGTCAAGACCAGAATACTATGGCGGGAAATCTGACATCAGCGGCTATGACTACCCGAAGATAATATCTAAGATGTTGTTTGACCAATGCAGAGAGATAGCCAAAGACAAGACAAAAGAACACACCAGAGTGAAGAAAGTATGCCTATGTAAGAAACTATTATACTGCAAGCAAAACGGCTACCTGCTGTCCCCTAATATAGCTAAAGGGCAATACAAGCTATATACTATCGACCATGCAATCAACATGACAATAAAGATTGACTTGATGGACAAACTTATATGGGATGTTGTAGTAGAACATGTGAAGGGACTGAAAGATGATGATGAGATGAAGATGAGGCTGGAAGAAGAATGTAAAACACTATTACGTAAAGTACAACAGGCAATGAGGAACATAGTCGACATAAGGAAGCAAATCGACCGTATTGAAAGCAGAATCATTGAAGGGAAGATGAGTGAGATAAAGGGTGACAAGATGATTGAAGAGAAGAATGTAGAGCTAAGAGAACAAGAAGAGCTAATGGACAAATGCAACTACTTATACGGACAGAAACAGGAGATGCTATATGAAGGTAGCTACAGGAAGGACATGGACCATATACAAGATGACGAGGAGAGGCAGAAATTAGTCAGGAGGTATGTTAATAAGGTAATGCTGGAGAAGACAGGAGAAAAAAGAGGCCACTACAACATTGAAGTCATAATGACCAACAATAAAGTATATAAGTATTTGTATTGGAGCAGCGGACCTTGGAATCACATAGAAAGACTATAATATATCTGATAAGTCTACACCCCACATCTCTTCAATGACATTATCGTCTTCGTCCTTCAATAAGGCACCAATCTTAAGTCCTTCATCCAGCCAATATTCTATTGCTGCCCCACCATCATAGCCTTCTTCATATATATCAATAATAATGTCTGTCATCATGCATTCGAACCATGAGCCTTCAAAACTGTCTTCATCTTCTATATGTTCATCCCACTCACTGTCATCTATACATTCAAAATCAGTAATCACTTCATCATCATTCCATGTACGCAACTCACCTTCTCTAATGTAATAGATAACACAATCAGGACTAATCTCATCTTCGTCAGCACTCCTTCCACTTGCGTCATAGTCAACACAAATCTCAATACTATAGCCTTTGCTAACCACATCTAAATATTCCTGTCTCATAATACTTAAGTTTTAAATTCGGCACAAATATAGTGATTTTATCTGAAACTACAAAATAAATAAAGATATTTTTGTGATGAGCAGGCATGTATAGAGTGACGCAGGATGACGTCTTATATAGGAAATAAGTAACTAATAGTAAGGGAAGAAAAAAGCCTCTTAGACTGCATAAAAAAGCCTGAACTATTCATCGCGAACCGTCCAGGTGAAAGTAAAAATTTTTAAAAAATAATTAGAAAGAATATATTTCTATATAGTATTGTTGTGTTAAGAAATTCAATTTTCAAGTGTTAATCGTTGTTAATGACAAACATGGAGTTTGTCAAAATTTTCCATTAATCTTAATCCAAATATAATTCATCAGCTCCAGATTGTCTTTGTTAACATCTAAGAATCTTGTAATCATACCAGTCTTTCCATTATCTCTATTCTCATCATTAATCCACTCAATGACGGTATCGATAATCACATCTGGCTCATTCTTGTATCTCATAAAAAGATAAACATTAGCATCAGCGGGATGAATGTTGACTTTCCCACAATAACCACTACAGTTAACTAAATTATTAACCTTGTTGAAGTAAGTTTCAAATTCTTTTGTTTTCATATTTACTTATTTATTTGTTACATATCTAATATAGTAAATTGAATTAGAAATTCAATTAAATCTTTGTTTAAATAAAAATAAATTTTTATTGAATTATTTTTGTTCCGATATCTATTTTAAATTTATTATTAATAAAAATATATAATTTAAAACTATGAAGTTGATAAAAATTGAACATGACGAACAAGGTATTTGGTATTTCAGCAATAAGTCAAAGGCTGCTAAATATATCGGAACATCTGGTATATACATAGACTATGGACTAAAGACAGGTAAGAAATGCAAAGGCTGGACAATTGAAGAAATTGAAAGTGATGATATTTTAAGCAGGTATATCAACCCAGAAAAATAACAGATTAAGATTATGGAATGGAATGAAATTAGATTTTTAATAACATTTATATTGTTAATAATAGTATTGATATTAATTGGTCATTTTATATTTATATCCTCATTATTAACTATAATATCTGTATTTTTTAAGATATGCATATTTATGGTTGTATTATGGGCAATATTAAGTATAATAGCATTTATTTATAATTATGTTGTGGAAAAATAAAGAAGAATTTGATGAAAGAGACTGGACCTATTATAGATTAGGCTGGTTGTTAGAGAGCAAAGTTATTAAAGGGAAAACATACTATAAAGTAGATTAATATGAGAGAAAGAAAGGGAATATTTAAAGGTTATAGTGAATCCACATGCTGGATTCCATTAACACAATCTGTTATGGAAGCAAACAATATGGCAATGTTAATGACTGGAGGTGACGATTATAATTATTGCAGGATATTAAGTTTTTGTCATGATATGTTGTTAGTGCCTTATGTTGATAATGCAAAAATGTCACTTGATGTTTTTAACAGGTTTTTCTATGTATTTATATATGTATTAGAATTTGTATATGGTAATCCATATTCTAATGGACATGACATACATAAGAAATATGTCACTGCAGAAGATTATTTTAGTAATATTAAAAAGCATTGGAATGATGATATTGAAAAAAAGTTGAGAAATAAACAATGAGTTCTAAAGATGTAAAATTCTGTATTATTCCATTTAAAAAGGGTATATATTGGTCAAACTCTGCACATGATTATAAGATGATGACAGATATTAAGGCTATAGTTTGGCAACATAATGGTATACCTGTAAAAGGATTATTGATGAGATTTGAAGATGTTATAGAGTTCATCAATAAAAACCCAGGTACATCAAAGGCAACAAGAAATGCAATCATGCGTTTTGAGACCGACTATTTCCCTTTAAAGGACATGGTTGGAATGGAGAAATGGAACGGCTTTATTGTTGTTGATATGGATATGCAACATAGTAAATATATTTTACAGTTGAGTGATGACAAAAGAAAGATATTATATGAAGCAATAACTAATGCATTATGTGACATGTTACCAAACAACTTCACATATATAGAACAATCTAGCTCAGGTATTGGCATTCACTGTATGTTCTATTTTGATTGTGAGAAGACACAAGAGGCTTATGACAAATATGCTGAATATGTATATAATGTGTTCAGGTACAAAATGGATGACTATATCAAAGACTTCTCACACATATTCACTGACAAAGAATGCTTGAAATCAAACGGTAAATCAGAAGTATTTGATGAAGTATACAAAAGACCATATCAAAAGACTTATATGACAACAACTAATTATAAGTTTTTTGATGTTAGTGGATATTGTGATGACTTAGTTGTTGAACATATTGACGAAACTAATGAAGACGATAATGAAGAGACAAAGAAAATTGAAGAGAAGGAATATTCTGGGGTATTGAATGTACAATACAATAACAAGAAATGGAAATATGAAGCTCATTATTATGACAGGTTGTATATATTGACTGCATTGAAGAAATATGTTGGTGACAAAAACAAAGCAAGAGAATTATGGTATAGCTTTTGTGAAGACTTGAAGTTGTATGATAAATATACTACACAAAAATTCAAGAACATGCTTGACCATGAATGGGAAAAGATTAAAGCTGAGACTGGACATATTAGTATATTGAAGAAATATGGCTTTAATGTTGATGAGAGTACACTTAACATATTCCTTAATGAAGACCAATATCTATATGATGTTGTAAAAAGTATATTAGCCTTTTGTGTAAATGGTATCAACTTACTTGTTTCTGATACAGGACAAGGTAAGACTGAATCTTGGAAGATGTTGTTTAGGCAATGGAACAACATCATTGAAATGGTTTATCATAAACCTATTCTTATTGTTGAGCCTATGAACAGTATTATTAACTCTAAATATGATAGTAATGAGTTCATAAAGATAACAGGCAATAAGAAATTCAAGAAAATCAATGGCTTTGATTGTTACGTCACAAACTATAACCACTTATTAAAGGCAACACCAGATGGATATGTTGTTAGAGATGACATTGAAGAGTTCTTTGAGAACTTTGAGTTTGTAATCATCGATGAGTCACACATAATGATTAAAGACCAGTTTAGAAGTGATGTACTAATACCATTCTTAATGACATTGAACAAAATTAAGAACACAAAAATCATCATTCAAACAGCAACACCATTATATGAAGAGTCTGTACTGAACATTAAGAAGAAGATAATTGTACATAAGCCTAATAAGATAAACACTAAGATAATATACAGGCAAGCGCCTTTATTAACAGAAGAAGGTAAGAAGAAGAACTTTGACATAACAGATATTGTTTGTTTGGCAAACTATTATATCAGTAATGGGCGAAAGACATACATATATTGGAATAATGGCTCTTTACAACAAATGTACAAACTAAAAGAGTTCTTGCCAGCAAACATGGCAATCTATCATAAGAGAAATACTGGTGATAGTGACATGAATTATATAAATGAAAGTCATGAGCTATTTGATGACAATGATAATAACAACTCAATACAGGCATTAACAAGTAGTGTATACTTTGGTGTTGGTAATGACTTGAACAATGAAGTTGACTATGCTGCAGTCATTGTAATAGGCAACAACATTTGGCAGGAAGACATACAAGCTAAAGGTAGATGGAGAAATGCAAAGAATGTAGAAGTATGTATTGTGTTATTACCTCACGATTATGACGTTATTGAATCAAGCAAAGAAAAGCCATTTAACTATAATGAAAGACTAAAGTATTTGATAAGACACTATAGTTATATGTATGAAGACAAATTCAATAAAGACAAATCAGTAATCATCAATGGACAAACATTCAAGATAAAGAATAGAGAATATATTGACTATATAGCAAAAATACAAGTAGCTAATGAATATTGTACTCAATTCTGTATTAAGAATAATGAGTTCTACAAAAGGAACTATGATGTTAGAGAAGAAATAAAACCATTGATAAGCAACACAAATTGGATTGATGAGATAAAGACGTACAATAAGAACTTGAAAGACATTAGGAACAAAAAAGTTAAAGAATTTATGAGTAACAAATATGATTGGGACGATATAAGGAAAGACTCTACGTTAGAACAAACAGCAAAGATCATTAGAGAACTGCAATATCGTGGACTAATACAATATTGTGACTTAGACAAATTCGTGAAAAGCAAGATATTAAGATATAGGACTTTTCTAAAATATTATAAGTTTGCAAAAAGTGATAAATCTGACTATGCAGAGTTATTTAGTATATTATGGGTTAGAGACAAATTAGATGACTTATGTAATGATGAACTAGAAAAGAAAGTCAATATGAATGATATTAATATAACATATAAAGACTATATCTATATTTGTGGTTATCTTATTTGGCTATTATACAGGAACAAAAATGATAGTAAAGAATTAATAAAATCTAAATATTATCTACCTTTTTGGAAGACATGTGATGATATGTGCAAAATAGAAGATACATTGATACAAAGGATATTTGCTGAGAATGTTTTCAATAAAGAATATCAGGATTTTATGGAGTCTTTTCTTGGCCGAAACATTGAAATTGACATAAATAAAGATAATAACAATATCATTGATAAGATAATCAAGTTAGATATTGATGAGAAATATATGAGAAAAGCATTAGAATATATGACGACATATATTATATCAAAAGAAAAAGGTGAAGGATGTAAAATAGGTGGTAAAATAGGTGGTAAAATAGGTAGTCCAAAGAAAAAAATAAAAGATATGAATACTGGTAAGATATATAACAGTTGTAAAGAATGCGCTGATGATATAGGACATAATATATCATATATATCTAAACATAAAGACAGATTTGTTAAAATATAGCAATTTACAGGGAAAAAAAAGGGTTTAGAATTTGCATTGTTGCTATAGGAGCTATGCATTTTCTAAACCCTTTTTTTTCCCTATTTTTCATAACATAATCTCAAAATTCAAACAAAATTTATATTTTTAATCAAATAACACAATATGAGATAAATGCTAATCAAGGTGACTAATTTAGAGACAGGACAACATATAAAGACAATAGACTATGATGGACTGGTTGAGATATGTGCAGGTGATAGAGACATGGCTAATGACTTCATACGATGGATGGTCAAACATCCTGACAACCAGAAAGTCAATGAAAGATGGGAAATAATAGAAGAGTAAATCTTCTATGTTTACAATAGTAGAATCGTAATAATTGAACTATATATATATCTATATTAAAATAAAAAGTTTATTTTTATATAGAAAAATATATAAATCACAAAAATTATGACAGAAGAATGGAAGAAAATCGAGAAATTTCCATTGTATGATGTATCTACATTAGGTAGAGTAAGGAACAGGAAGACACTTAGGATATTAGCACAACAGGTACAAGGAAGTGGTAATACTATTGTATGTTTGTCTAATAAGGGGAAGATACGTACATATAGTGTAAACAGGTTGATGCTAGAGACATTCAAGCCAGTAGAAGGCATGGAGTCTATGAACATCAAGTATAAGGATGGCATGAAGTATAATAATGTTATAGACAACCTTGAATGGACACAAGAGAAGATAGTATATGCAATCAAGCCAAATGAGCTAAAGGAGTTGAAGAATGCTATGAACAAATATATAGACAAAGTATTAGATGAATGGTATTTCAAGTACTACGGAAATGAAGCTAAAGGAGTTAGTAGTAAAGAATAGGATATATAATGAAACATTGTTAACCATAGCAAAGTTGTTACAAGATAATAACATGATGGAATATGCTGTATATAAACCAAATATATTCCTTGAGAAACGATGCCATTTATAAATCGTAAGAGTAATAAGACAAAGCCAATTCCATATAAGAAGGATGAAGATGGTGCAAAGTATTACAATTCTAAGTATTGGAAGGTATTACGTAACCAGTTCATTAGAGAACATCCATTATGCTATGATTGTGCATTGGAAGGTAAGAGTACACCAGCAGAAGAAGTACATCATTTACGTGCGTGGTCAACAGGTAAGGATGAAGAAGAGAAATGGAACTTATTATTAGATCCTGACAATCTCGTTTCTCTTTGTATCAAACATCATCACGAAAGGCACAGGATAATGAATAGAGGACGCAGGAGATGATTATACATGTAAATATAGTAATTATATATCTCACATAATTTAATCATCTTAGAAGGAACAGGAGAAGATAAGAGAAAATATTTAGAAATACGAAATTATGTTACAAAAAGATTTAATTAAACTCTCTAACTGTTTGATTATCAATATACCCCGCCTATCGGAAGTTTAGAGCGAGGTGAACGGAATGCCGCGCCCACCGTCTCTCTCACTCCAGTGAGATTTCTCAATTT
>AUXO014118013.1_pt1 | contig 38731 bp, 46 predicted proteins | sample 768731 | NCBI WGS metagenome assembly AUXO01 (sample SAMN02715735, study PRJNA202380) | gut metagenome | biome: sheep rumen | host: Ovis aries | place: New Zealand: Palmerston North | reverse complement strand
TGAACAAGCAGTGTAAGTTCAGTGACACCCATTTCAATGCCATAAGATTTAGCAAGCTGTACATACAGGTCTTTCAACTCCTGTGCTTTAGCGCATAACTTATCCATGCACATTGTAGTAATTGTTGCTGAATCTTCTGGATTCATTTTGTTAAAGTAATCTTTAAGATTTACCTGCACGTTAATTGTTTCCATGCTCATCTTCTACCTCTCTATAATTACATCTGTATTCTTTCTGAGCTATAGTAAACTCAGAACCATCATCTCTAGTAAGTGTTACCTCATCAGTAGGACCATCAAATGATTTGACAGTATACAGCTTATTGTTCCATTTGTTCTTTACTGTCATTAGACATACTCCTTATCTGTCTTGCTAATAGATCTGCACAGCTTGGACAGATAACAAATGATATGTTGCTCATTCTTACGTATCTGTAACCTTCACCAGCTGCTCCACAATTCTTACAGATAGACTTAAACTTAGAATACTTTACTGTCATACAAACTCCACGTTACTTGTCTTTAATAAATCTCCGTCAAAAGTCCAGAGACACACCTTCCAATAATACTTTGAGCTATTCCAGTCTTTAGCAATCAGATACAGATCCTTGGTTCCAGGTTTATACCCAACGCCAACTAGCCAGTACTTCATATTATCTGTGAGATCTTCTACAGGTTCAGGCTCCTTAAAGACAAACATCTTAGGCTCTTTAATATAACCAGCACAGATAGCACAGACCCTCTTATGTTTTATAACAGATGTTATGCCACCAGCTGTATTAGATATGTAATGTATTTCCTGATCCCTATACTGAGTGCCTGCTAGAATAACATTATGGCACATGTCACAGCACCAGTTGCGTCTGGCTTTACGTTTAAACTCTTTAACGATTACCCGCACTATACTATCCCCTCATTAAGTCTCTCGAACTCTGCATCAGGTATACAGCTACGTGGGATATGATGTACTACATTAGATCCTGACACACCAACCAAGGCATAAGTAATACCTGCTATTTGTGATATACCATACAGTCTATCACACTGGGCAAGTGTCTGGAGTGTTTCCAAGCTTGCTGCAGACTCTTCAGAATATTTAATAACTTGCTTTGGTCCATCAGAGTAATTAGTTTTTATAGGTTTTACTTTTGGTTGCTTTGGTGCACGTGGTTTTCTTTCTGTACCTGAGGATGACCTGCCTCGATACTCTTTGTACAGATCTTTTTCTTCCTCAGTAAAGCACTTGTACACAATCTTCAACAGCTGTCCACCATCTGACTGTGCTACACATGGCCAGGTGAACTTACCATTCTCAAAGCTACATGGAATAACACGTGGTGTATCTGGGCCTAAATCTTCTTCGGTAATCGGATCTTTAAAATATCCTGAGCTATTACCATATCTTGGGTCTACTGCCATTTAGCTTTTCTCCTCTGGATCTTTTCATAATGCTTCGGGCAATTCTTATTAGTACAGTATGTTCTAACAATTTCCTTTTTTACACCGTTCTTATCTGTCTCTGTACCAAGAAGACACTTAGACAAAGGGTAAGTACATTCAGGACAAGGACGATACCGTGTGTTGAACTGACTACTCATTCAGTTACCTCCTGTGATAGTGTGCCATCTTCCATTAGATATGGCTTATCTGTATTAAATAGTATTTCCTTAATGAACTGGCGTTTGTTGTTGTCATCAAGGAACCGCATTCTATGCCAATCAACCGGCAGCTCAGTACAAGCAGTAGCATTATAAGTTATGCCGATAACAGGACCAGACATCTCCTCTAGTTCTTCTACTGCATACAGCCCACCTGTAGTTAGTATACCATTATCATATGTAGCCAAGTGACTTACAAATCTGTCCTGACCTTTAACTCTATATACTTTATCCATCACTTAACTCCATGTGTGACGAAGACACATGTACCCTGCCTCTAGACGCTTTTGCATTTCTATTGCCATACATCTTGTCATCAAGAGAACAGATCTCTCTAAGAGTATCTGCCCAGTCTGATTCCAAGAATCTGGTATCATTACACTTGACACCAGAATCTAAAATAGCAGCTGCTAAGTTTGCATAAGGATCATGATAAGGTCTGCTATTTGCTAATACACTCAATTTTAATCTCCTTTAACCACCGATTAGTCTCTCCGTATATATTGTTATCAGGATTGTATACCTCATCCCAGTTATCTGTCATAAGGTATTTATAAGGATCACTTGACCAAGGTTCTACGTCTATGCGTGTGCCTTGCCACCATATACATATAAACAGATGATGTATACCAGGTCCTTTGTTACGGACAATCGTACAATAGTTTTTGCTTTCAGGAAAATAATTATCCCAGACTGTTTTAAACATACAGGAATAATCTATACAATTGATCTTGCCATCAAGATTCAAATCTTCTATGTCAAGTTGTGTCCGCATCACAGATACAACAATCATTTTCTCTATACCTGAGAGTGACCTATCTGTTTTCTTATTAGGTGTATCACCAGGTCCAGTCATGAATACACCAATAAATAAAGCACAGAGTAACACGAATGCTATTACGATACCATACCACTTGTTAAAGTATCGTATATAACCAGCATGTGTCATCCAACGCTCTGGATACTTTGAGTCAATTGCGTACTGCTTTGCTATGTAACCAGCTAGACGATTACGGTCGTAATCGTTCATTGCTCTATAACAGTTACGATATTGTTGTCCTATCGCACAGTGTGCACATTCCGTTTTCTCACACCTGCCAAACTGTAATTTACAGACACAAGCAGAACGCCCTTCTGCAAGTTCACGAACTGCCAGATCGTTGAAGGTCTCTTGCCTTGTAACAATCTTTATCTCTTCACCCATATATGCTCTCCTCTAGAAAGGATGGCTGCAATACATCTGTCACACAACATACCTAGTTCTGTTTCATATAACTGGTCACTGTCAAACTCTTCTTCACACCATTCACATTTGCAAATTTCTTCATCTTCTTGTGGCATTGACAACTAACTCCTTTACCTGTTCATAAGACTCAGTAACTTTTAACCAGCCATTATAATTAGGTACACTGATTGCTGTGCCTTGTTCTATTTGTATAAAGTACTCTATCTTATCCAGGTTAATTGTAATGACAGAGTTATTAACTCTATGTAACTCTATAAACATATTATACCTCACAAAATTAAAAGTAACAAGTTCTGATCAATAAATAAAAAGACCCACAGATCCGAAGACCTGTGGGTATCTAACACCAATCAGATGTTATTTGTTTTCTGCAGGAAGAGACTTGATTGTGTAAGTAGATTCAAGCTGGTTAGCTGCAGCTTTGAATTCAACTACGATACCTTTTTCAGCCCAGAGTTTAACTGCTTTGTCAAGGTCAGCTTTTGATTTGAAGGTCTTCTTCATGTAGTCAAGGAGTGTGATGCTGTCACCAACTTTTGGTGTGTCACCGAATACTTTGTTGATGAAGCTCTGTGTAGAACCACCAGCTGTACGAACAACAGGGTTTGCACAATCGTTGAAGAACTTCTTAGCTTCTGCTGAGAGGGATTCGAAACCTTTGTTGGCAATAACTTCTTTGGCGAACTTAACAAGATTTTCCTTGCGTTCTTTCTGACGTTCAGCGAAAGCTTTAGCTGCTGCTGCTTTCTTTGCTTTGAACTCAGCATCTTTGTCTGCTGCATGTTCATTCTTCTGAGCTGGTGTTGCTCCTGTCTGTGGTTTAACGTTCTGTGTGTTTGCTACTTTTTCCATAGTAGTCTCCTTATTATTTTATTACCTGGTTCATACAAACCAGATTTGATTAAGTTTTTAATCTTGTTTTAATTATAACTTAAACAAAATTAAAACTTAAAAATTGATCAAACTTTATTAAAAGTTTTTAATGTTTATTTTTCAGGTCCGTGTATTCATTTGTCTTATTTCGTTTTTGTGTTGTCATTATATAGAACGAACACTAATTAAAGACCAGGCAACACGTCCCTAAAAGCAATCTCAAATAACAACCCAGTAATGGAACTTGACTTCCAAACTTTATGAATGTACAATTTTTGTTTTGATCAAATCAAATTTAATTTGAAAATAGAAAAATTTTGCATTACAAATATAAAAATGACTTGATCAAAAATTTTTTTGTACATTCATAAGTTTCAGGTAATTAGTTCAGTTACTTGGTGTTGTTGCGTATCGTTGCTTCAAGCGTCATGATTATATCCAGCTTGTGTCCATTAAATACTTCAAGGTCTACGCGCTTGTCTAGCAGATCTGGGTTAAACAGACACTCTGGATCATAATCAATACCAGGATAGAACTCTTCAACAAATGAATTGATGTAATCAAGGTATGTTGTATCACCGTAAGTGTTACGGTAAACCCAGTAAGCACTCATTGCTTCAAGCACTCTATGCAGTCTGACCCACTTGAGATCTTCATAACTGATACCTTCAGGATCATAAACTATATGCTGCTTAAAAGGTTTTGTCATTGGTATAATGAATACACCATCTGATACTGATACAAGTGTCAAGCTGCATTTTGTTGTATGCTTTTGGAAGTAAGTATATGCCCAAGGAATCTGACCAGGTCTCCATTCAACCTTGATTACTTTATCTTTGATTGAAAGCTTAGGATCATTCTTAAGCTCTATCCAGGTGTCAAGACCACGACCACACACAAACATATCAGGTATTCCATTACCTGTGTTATGTGACTCGATCCTTGTGATCATTATATGTTCTTTAGTAAGCCTAGCTGAGAGTGACTTACTAAAGTCATGTTCTAGTTTATACATTATTCATACTCCTTCAGAAAAGATTCTGCTTTTAGTATCAGTGTTTTTGTTTCTGAACAATCAGGAAATGCTGTTAACCATGCTTCTTCATCTTGTAACAGTTCCTTAATAAGTTGAATAGCTTCCTGCATTATTATATACCTCCACAACTGGTTTGCTATCAATCCAAGTACGTGATTGTATAATACCAGTATCATACACATTATATTCACGTGCATCTGTTCCGTAGTTACCAATAGATATAAATACAATTGGCTTTGCTTCTGCTACAGCTGAGAGTGACTTAGGTTGATATGATACAGACATAGTCAATCCTGCTATCTTGCCACTACTGTTTACACAATCATGATACTTCTCAGGATGTTCCTGGAAGTACTTGGTTGCTTCATCAAGCCAGCCAGATGTTTTAATTAAATCATACAATCCTTTTAACAATTCATTATTATTCATTTGTCTTTCCTTATAACCTGCCGAGTTTGTCGAACGCGTCACAAATATCCTGGTCATCTATTACCATTGTGTCTGGGCAATACATAAGCAGATACTCTACAAGTTTTGCTCGGTCAAGTGCACGCTTTGTGCGTGATCTCTGTGAAGCATTAGAACCATCTGTATTATTTTCATTGCTAAAGTAGGAACGGTATTGTTTCTGTAGTTCAGCAATAAGGGTTCTAATCTCTTTTAACATGTACTCTTTGTTCATGTTACTTCCTTATTTATCTGGGTCAACTAAGTCAGTTTCTGTCTTCTGTTCCTTTTTAAGTTCATCAAAAAACTTACTGTTTCTATAACCCTGCCTATAATCAGAATTACTGTACATCAATAACATGATAACAGCAATCATTAATATAGCACCAACCATTAATTCCATAAGTAATTCCTTACTTTTTTCCAGAACTGATTCATCAGGCCTTTCTTATATTTATTTGCCATGTTGTTTGCAAACAAACCATCAATACCTTTACCATGATACTTGTTATAAGAATCAATGTACTCCTGGTACTGTGCATCTGTTAACGGATAACATTGTCTTTCAACAACTTTACCTTCCACTTCTTTAATCAGGTTGACACATTTAGGATTGTCAAATACCTGGACAATTACAATTGATTTGGCTGACACTATTTTTGTGTACATGACCTGTGGTACTTTACCAATCAATTCCTTTTGTTTAATTCTCATACTGTTGTATTACTCCTTTCCAGTATTTGATTGCTTGCTCGTCTCTTTTAGGACATCCATCTTTTTTCCATTGATCAATAACTGCTCTAGCCAATGCTACTGTGCCATTAGTATACACAGTTAACTCTTGTCTAGTCCAGGGTTTATCCTGCGACTTTGATCCATGATTCACCGTCTCGTTCATACTTCTGTTATCTTCATACAGTCTTTATTAACATGATAATATGTCTCAGGAACTTCTTCTCCAGACACACCCATCCAATTACACTGACTCTCTTTATATTGAGGGTCATGCTCTAATAACCAAGACTCTGGATCTTCAGGTTCATTTTCAAATCTGAACCAGCGAATAGACCCAGAGCAATAGTCTAAAACGATTATAACATAAGTAATCATTTTAGCACCTCTGCCATTTTAGATATATAATCCAGTGACTTAGACTGGATAACCAACCGTGTTCCGTAGAATAAACAGAACAGACCTGATACATAAACGACATTAATCATTTGGTACCTCCTGCATCTCTTTTGTAATGTGATGCTGTTTAATGTAATCACGAGCAGCATTAATAAATTCAGCATGAACTGGCTTACCTTCATCGAAGTCATGTGATGTAGACCCATACAACCAGGCATTCGAAATAATATGACATGTGTAATTACCATCCTCATCAGTATAAGAGATACTTAGAACACATATATCTGTATATAATGCCATACAAGTACGTGGTGACTCACGCATGCTACGAAGATCCATTACTTCTACTTCAATACTGTCTACAATGAAAGAACAGTTGCCATCTTTATATTGGTATCTGATAGTAGAATCCTGTTCAGCTTTAACATCATCAGGAAAGTCATCAGCCGGACATCCACAGTAACATGATGCAGACATATCTTCATACATATATGAAGCAGTGACATTTGGATCACCATACATTTGAGCCCAGCTTCTGAAGCGTAATTCCGCTTTCTCGAACAGTACATCTTTTGTAACTGTCTTTGGTAAATGACTAATTGCCAATTGTATAACCCTCCTCGTAACTGAATAAAGTTCTATTGTTGATGTGCTTACAGACCTGACGGACTGTAGCACCCACTGAATTCAATGCACAGTTCATGACTGTCTTCTGTCCAATGTCATTTGTAATTATCAGGATTTCTTTTTCTGTATCCTGACCAATTTGACATGTGACATTTTCCGTATAACTAATTACTGTTTCAAGAGCAGTAGTTATATGATTATTCAGTGCGTCCATTGATCGCCTCCTTATATTTGTTTACTTCTTTATGCCAGTCTGTATCTGGATTATATTCCTCCTTGCATATCCAGTTCCACACAGGAGTCATTATGATATTGTACTTAGCCTGGATGTCCATACACTTTTCAGCCATGCCTGCGAGACCTTCACCAGAGCACCAGTCACTGAACAAGTCAACACAGTATTCTGCAGGAACATGATATTCTTTAAGCATTTCCAGGAACCGTGGAACATCTGATTTAGTGTAATGCTTTTTAAGAACAATGTACATATCAATAACAGCATTAACTTCGTCAGCACCAATGCTATTTAGTACACCACACATGTTGTACAGACAGTACAGCTGGTCATTGTCATGATTATCTGTAGGATCTTCAGTCAAATCAATGGTTAACTGAATGTCGTCGGGTTTATCTTTTGTTGCAGCAAGTAAACCTGCTAATCTGCCAGCAAGAATACTTATCGTGCTGACTGCTGAATGATCATAGATACCTGATACCAGGTTAACGAAGTTAGAAATAAATTCCAACTGTTCTTTGTCTTCAAATGTTACTACCATATAAACTCCTTTAAGTATACTTTTACGTTATCTGTCCCGGCATAGTTATTTTCTTTATCATAGAAGTTTTGGCCAGTGATCTGAAAGAAATGTGCATCTTCCACCTCATCATAGAAAATCTGTATCCCATTTTTACAATCTTCACACTGACACAAATCATCAAGCTCTTCGTACAGGTCTTCAAACATTCTGTACTCTGTCTTAAGATTCGGTATCCGTGCATCCTGACGATTATACCCAAAGTCTCGCACGATTCGCATTGCAATGTACTCAGCCTTCTCAACCTTGCATCTTTCCTTTAGCTCAAAGATAATATTATCCCAGGTTTCATCTGTGTCAAGGAAATCTTTAACTAATACTGTGCTCATTCACCAAACTCCTTGTGAATTTCATCCACTAAGTCACATGCCCAATCATGCAGCTTGTTACTGTCTTCTGCATCATTACCTGTAAGAGTAATGACAACATCCTTGATGAACTGTACTTCAACCATGTACAGGTTAATACGGTTATCAATACCAGGATTTGTTTTGAATTGTCTGGTAAACATGTCAACAAGGATTGTCCTGAGTTTCTTTATTGTTTCGTTCATGCTAGTCCTCCATGTGATCCAAGTTTATTTTTACTTCGGCAAGAGCTTCATGCCACTCATGTCCTGTAGCAGTTAAGATCTGCTCCATGAAGTGGATTTCTTTAGCAATCATCCATGCTTTACGGGCCAACCATTCAGGGATAGCTCGTTCGAGAGCAATCTTTGCTTCGCAGTATTCTTCAGTACCTTTGCAGTCCTGGTCTATAACCTTTTTATATCGTTTAACCTGCTCTACAGATATCATGATTCTGTATGATGTGCAGGCTCTTTTATTATTTATGCAACCCATTTCCATCTTCCTTTACCAGTAATCTTTTTAAGTGTTTCCTGGCACTTCAATACGTTATCTACATTATATCGTCGGGTAATGTGTTCTTCTTTACCTTCGATACAGATGTAACCAAGGAACCTAGCATGTTCTACAACAGCATAGGTACTTCCATTTCTAAAGATTCTACTCATCTTTATATCCTTAACCAGGTTTATCTGTTATCCGATTAGCATGACATGCCTTGAGATAATCAGAGGTACCTGAATTATTCTTCCTCACCCATAGTATCTTTAAGAGCAGTTATAAAATCATCGTTCTCGTTTAGCCCAAATCTTTTAGCAATCTCTACTGCTTTACCAGACTCTTCAGGTCTTAGCTGCTTACATACATCGTGATAGTTAGCGTCCTCGAACAGCTGGTAAATGAATTCCTGGAGCTCAGGTCTTGATACCCGATACAACATCTTAAGGGCATCTACCTCTGCATCAGTGAATCCCCAGTCCAAATCACTATTGATAAGTGATACCATACTTGAGTAATTTCTTACCATATTAGGCCTCCTGTAAACCTTTTTGTATCTGACCTAACACTGCACACGCCCATTCAGTAATCATATCACTGACCTCAATTGCCTCAACACAATTCAGGTCATGATACGCAGCGTACAATGCCTTTATCATATCGATAGTAGCATTCTCTATACAATTATCTAGACTTGTAGCGTGCTTGAGTTCCATCTTAACCTGACGAACCAGTAGCTTTCTAAACAGTTTAATTAACCTTATAAGTTTCATTTTATGCCTCCTTAAAACCTTTATCACAGGACACTGGATAATCAATGTCCTGGTTAAAGATTCTAGTGATTGCCACGTTTACGCAGTAAAACCATACCACAGTATATGAACTGAATATAATAGTCCTTAAGATACTGACTCACAATCTCTGGGTCATACTTAATGTACAATTCAGCCATAATCTTGCCTCCTTACTTGACTGACAGGTGCCACTATTTTTCTCGGTCAGAGACCCGACGAGTCACGGTTAACTCCACCTGATTTCTGGTCCATGTCCATGATTCATCAGGTCCCTGGGAATTGCCTCATGAGACATCGGGTCCCAGAACGTGTCCATCTACAATCCCAATGTCTTCTTTGCAACGTCCTCTGGAACACCGGCATCAATCATAGCTTTAAGGGCCTTGTCAAGTTTACCTTTCTGAGCTTCTTCTGCTTCCTTGACTATACCTTCAAAGTATTCTTTGGCTTCCTTAGAAAGTCCCTTAAGACCCAGAGCCTCTTTGGCAAATGCCACTGGAACTGTAGATGCCTGTTTTGTGGTACCAGAACCCTGTCCCTGGTGAATTGACTCACCGTCGTTTCTCAGATCTGCTGCTCCAAGGTAGATGTTGGTTCCGTCATCACTCTTCACGATTGGTACTCCCTTACTAGTGTATCCAGCACGGTGTGCTGCTTTTAAGAGCTCTACTAATTCCTTGTCTGCACCAGGAGCAATCCAACCAGAGTTGTTTGCCTCTACTTCCCAAGCTTTACCACCAAAATTGAACTTTACTGTTTTCATAGTCTTTCCTCTTGTTCCCTGTCTTAAGTGCCAGGCATATCTCCCACAGAGACTTAGGACCCGGTTCACTGGGTCAAGGAACAGGCATACTTCGGACATACAATTGGGTCCGAAAGACTTATAATACTTATTATATTACACTAATAAAACCGAGACTTGCAATACATTTCCTGGCACAGAAACTTTTTTATTTGTAAACCTAGAAAAACCCCACGGGAAAAGGGTCAGGTGCCTTGCCACCTAGTTTAATAGCAATGGTTTAATCTGGACTCAGCGGTTCCCGAGCCGAGACCCTAAGTGGTCAAGAACGTTCCACAAGTTACAAGACTCACGACCAGAAACGGCCTCGAACGTTCCACTTGATCCATGTTTCTTGTGAATGTACAAAATCTCTTTTATGACGTTTTTTGAGATTTTGTCGTGAAAATATTTGGTACATTCATAAATAAAAAAATCAAGAAACTGATAAGTGTTCTTTGATCAAAATACACTGCGAGTGCCTTGACAAGTAATTTTACCAACAATAACAACTAAAATTGGAACTTTTACCTAGTAGTTTGTTCAAATTTTTACGTGTGAATGTACCAAAAAGCTTTTTAAATGTGTGCTTTTTCAATTTGAAAAAGAAAAATTTTTTATTTTAAAATGATAAAAATGACTCAGATGAAATTTTTTTGTACATTCATAAATTTGACCACGAAGCAAGTTTCATGTTTCATTTTGGTTGTTGGTGGTGCGAACCTGCTATTGTTACTGTACCCAAGCCTCATTGTGCATCTGCTATTACTAATAGTAACGTCAATTTTTGTTCAATTCCTTCTATATATAGCGATTTTGAAACGTGTTTTGAACCAGATTTTGTTTGATCAGATTTTTGAAGCATTTATCTGGTCAGTGTATAGTGGTAATATGATCAATAAAAGGAGACAATAATATGATCAAGATTAATTGTGAATCAGACTCAACACTCAAGTTGACAGATATGGTACCTTTTCAAGGTAATCTTAAGAAACGTACACCTCAGGACATTAAGGAATTAACAGACAGCCTTGTAAACGAAGGCTTGATGATGCCTTTTGCAATCTGGAAGCATGAAGATAAGAACTATCTTCTTGATGGACATGGCCGCAAAGAGGCGTTGATTAAACTGGCAGTTGATGAGCCAGCAATGTTAACAGAAGAATGGCCAGTTATTTATGTAAACGCTGACACAGAAGACGGTGCACGTAAAGCACTGTTACAAATTACATCAGCTTATGGTAAAATCACTAAGACTGGTGTAAAACAGTTCTGTGTATCAATTCCTGATTACAAGGCCCCAAGTATCGCTAAGTTTGTGTCAAAACCTGTGAAACCAAAAGAGCCTAAGCCACAAGCCGCAGAACCAGATCCTAAGAGACCAGTGGTACTTAAGATCCGTGTTCCAGCTGAACGTGTTGAAGAGTTCAAGAAAATAATGAATGAATTTCACTATGAGGTACTGTAATGAGTTACAGCATTCAGGATGCGTTTGTAATCATCCGTTATCTTAATAGATGGTACAGAGAGACAAATAACATTTTACTGAAAATGTGGTTAAAGAACCGTGTGAATAAGATAAAAGCGGATAGGGGTATAAAATGTTCGTATTAAAAACAGTTTTTATCATTTTGGCATATAGTCTTGCATTGGGTGCCTTTGTGATAAATAATGAAGAGAAAAGGTTCAGGAAATAGATATGAGTGATACAACAGAGCTTGCAGTACAAGAACAGCAGAAAGATAAAGATGCAGTATTAAATGTGTCATTTACAGAGCTGTCACGCCAGATGTTCCAGGAAGATGTTAAATTACCCTGGTATAAATCAGAAATGCGTGAACAGGTAGATGAGGGTCTTGATTCTATATACGAGATTGCAGCGGCACACAAAATACCTGTATTTGAGTTCGTACAGAAAGACCCTGAATACGCAGTAATGTGTGTTGAGATGTCTTATGCAAAGTGGACTAATGTAATGACACAAGCTGCATTGACAGGTACAATTGCAACAGAAGAAGGAAATGTAGCTGTAAGTAAAAATCAGGTAAAGGTTCTTGAGTTACGTATTAAGCAGGCAAGATTTGAGCTTGATTATGTTACAGACCTTGCAATGTCTTGTTGTGCTGAAGGCAAGAAACGTGATCACTTATTACGTACGTTGTATATGAATGCAGTTATGCACCGTGATACACGTGCGCTTATCTATCTTATTGACCGTGTAGATGGGCGTCCGGCAGAGTCACGGGTTGCAGAACTCTCTTATGATAATGCCTACAACATTTACATGATCCTGCATACATTGTTCGATAAGCAGTTGAACGTATTGAATGCAGGTAATGGTACAATTCTTGTATGTTGTTCACGTCGTGCGGGCAAGACACACATGTTAGTAGCCTGTCTTCTTATTGAGTGTATGCGCCGTCCAAATACAAAATGTATCTATATTGGTGAAACTATGGAATTATCTGAAGGGCTTATTGACTCAGCCGCAAATGAAATTATTGAGAAGTGTCACCTTCAGGACAAGAAAGGAAAACGATTTAACTGGAGGCGAATGGACAATGGTTCAGAGATCCTTGTCCGTGGTTTGTCTAATACAAAAGACCCTGACCAGATTCGTGGTAACAAAGCTAAGGTTATTGTTATTGATGAGTTCTTCCATTTAAAGTCTGACCTTTTGGAATATCTTCAGCGTGAAGTACTTCAGCCTATGCAGATGGACTACGCTGATGATTACAAATTCCTTTGTGCAGGTACACCACCTCAGGTTAAAAATACCTATGGTGAAATGGCTTGGAAGACATGGGAAGTTCCACATTTTACATGGACATGGCGTGATAACCCACATCCAGTAAATGTAGAAGCTCGTGAAGCATATGTCGAACAGGTACTTGAAGAAAAAGGTTTGACATGGGATTCACCGTTCGCGAGACGAGAATACCTTGGTGAGTGGGCATATGATGATGACCTGATTCTTTATCCTAACTTCAAAGTATATGACCCTCAGGAAGGAATACCTGCATGGAAGATTTCGCGTATATTCTTTGGTATTGATTATGGATGTTCAGACAACGATGCAATTTTCGGTGTTGCGTGGTCTGATGACGAAGGTAAAGGTTACCAGTTCTTCGAATGTAAGTTTAACCGTTTGGACATTGGTGATTATAAGATTTCACAGTTGGAATACTTAAAGATGCAGGTTAAAAAGGCCTGGTTGCAGGCACTTGACTTCTTTGGTCCGTTCCATTCTGTAGAGGAAGCTAAACAGGCAAACAAACGTATTCTGTGGGATGCAGATGACAATGACCAGCATGTAACTCAGGAGTTAGGCCTGAACGTAAACTTTAAGGATGATGACTATGAGTTCCTGGCACCTTTAACAATGCAGATTGCAAATGCGCATAAAACTGATAAAAAGATCATGTGGGACAAGATTGATGAGCTTATGCGTACAGGAAGGTTACTATTCCTCAAAGGTTCTAAGATCGTTAAGGAATGTGAATCTACAATCCTGCTACAGGGCCCTAATGGTGAAATATACAGTGAGATCGACGAAAAAGTATTCCACCCGGATCTGTTACCGTGTATGCGTTATTCTATGTGGAATGCAGTTGGACTATAGAACGTGGTTGCTGTAGGTGTATAAATTAAGTTACATTTACAAAGAAATGGTCCTGGTGTAAAATTATCTATATACTGGAGGAAAAGTATTATGGCTAACCCAAGTAAAAGTATAGTAAACGCAGTTAAGATGGATCCGTTTGACCCAGGGCTAACATCAAGGGACTCTAAACAGAGAACTGAAGTGCAGGATACAGTAAACCAGCATCATGAGACAGGTGGACATAAAGAAAAAGATAATGTACCTTATGAACTGAAAGGTGTTACACCTGGTACAAAAGATGATCCTGACAAAACACATGGTTTAAGAGCTAATCAGAAAAAGCCAGGTCCGTCTTTACCTCAGGCTAGACCTGGTTTACATGATGACCAGAAAAAAGCAGAAGAGAGACTCAAGGAAGCACGTAGTGAGCGTGATGAGTACATTGAGTCAGCACGTCAGGATAAAAAGCAGACTAAGCGCAACATGCGTGAGAAGAGCATTGTACCTGATGATTTTGACTTTGATGATGAGTTTGACAGTACAGACCCATTTATTGCTTCATTGTTCCAGAAAGGCAAAATCAATAAGTTACTTAAAGACCAGATCAAAGAACAGTATCCAGACCAGATTGCTGAAATTACTGAAAGAATTAAGAATGACCCTGACAATGCTGACTTGTCTGGTAAAGATGTTCGTAAACTTATCAATGCAGAAGTTAAGAAGTTCGTTGAACCTTTATGGAAGAGTGCCGGTGGTGATACACAGGTAAATAAGATTGGATTGATTACACCTGTTGCAGCTACAATTAAAAAGATGATGGAAGGCTCTGCACATGAGTCTGTCACAAAAGTAATGAAGGACAAACGTGCAGCCCTTGAACAGAAACAGAACAGATCACTTAAAGACCAGATGTTCCTTGATGCTTTTGATATGATTGAAAAGGACATTGGAACAGCAGAAACAACAGCTGAGCTAAAAGGTGAAGTAAAGAATGCTCGTGATAATCTGACAGCAATGAATGCTGAAGTACGTGAGCATGAAAGAGCTGTTGACAGAGCCCGTAATGAGTTTAACAAAGGTGGAAGAAAGTCAAAGACAGAGTATAACGACGGCTGGGCTTTTACGCGTACATCCGGTGATGGTAGAGCAACACAGTATGCTTCACGTGTAGAAGACCGTGATGGTAAAAAAATGTTTGTTACATATTCTGTAACAGCTGGCTCACCTGACACAAGTCGTGATCCTGTACGTATTGCTGAGTATCAGGAATACCAGGGCGAAAAAGATCCTAATGTAATGGACGTTGAAAACTTTGCAGAAGGGCGTCTTGACCAGGTTGAAGGTGGATTCAAAGGTAAGAATGCAGCAATCAAATCAGCACAGAATGAAAAAGACTTTGAAGCATTGGACGGACAGAACTATTTTGCATACCGTGAGTCACATAAAGTTATGGCTCCAAAGATCATGAAGCTTATTAGTGATCTTGGTGGTAAGATTGATGCTGAAACAGGTAAGATCTATACAACATCAGTTGACCAGTTCCCTGAGGGAGCAAATGAGCTGCACCTTGGATATAAAGAAGCTAAGCATGTTGCAGGTAAGTCTGATGAAGATGTAGCAAGACTTACAGGCATGACACCAGAAGAAGTTAAAGCTCGTCAGGTTACCGGTATGATGCGTGATTATAAACTTGGTGATGCCCGTGTCATTAAAGATGATCAAGGCCGTCTGGTTTACCAGTTCCCAGAAGAGAATAAAACATCTCTTAGTGGTGCACGAGGAAGATCATTCTATATCAATTGGAATGAACCTCACAATAGAAAAGTTGTTGCTGACTATGCTAATCGTGGCATTGATAAAAAAGACATTCCATTAAGTGAACTGAAAATTGTTAATACATCAAGATCAAATGAAGGTAATGTTGACTGGGCAGATAAAGAAAAAACAAAAGCAGCTGAAAAAGCACAGAAGGCACAATATACTGGCGCATATAAACCAAGTGCTGATATACTTGATGCATTAATTGGATTTGGAAGGAAGAAGTAATGAAAAACAAGGAACCAAGTTTACTTAGACAGATAATTGCAATACACTATGAGCAGGCTAAAAGACGTAAGGCTCTCAGAACACTTGCTAAAGCTGAGTGGACCTGGGAGTTCCTTGAATCAGTAATTACGCATGCTGCTGATATGCAGAAAAAGGATATTGAGATTGTTATTGAATGTAACAATGGTAACAAGATCAGTATCTCATCAGTAAAGAGCAGAAACACAAGTCTGAAGGAAGATTTTGACATATTCAATCATCTTGATGACCAGGCAGCTGTAGACAGATTTATTAGGGAGAATGCTAGACGATGAACACAAGTAGCTTAAATTATGTGTATGATGAAATTGAGGGCGTAAACCGCCCGACATTGTACCCGGGTGAAAAAACAAAAGACTGGGAAATACCAGAAGCAATTGCTACTGACTTCCATCGTCTAAGTGCTATTATCTCAAACAAGTATTCTAAAGAGTACTTGAAGATTTGCGCATTTTACAATAAAATGTTCCCAAGTCTTAAAGGTTCTGACTGGGCGCAAAGCTCATATCTTGCTGCTCCATTTACTTGGCAAGACCAAGAGCGTTCTGATTATGGTACTGGTATTTCTGCTAACTTCCTCAAAGAGATTACTGACCAGATTACATCAAGACTAGGTACAATTCAATTTGTGCCTTATCTGATGTCTGAGGATCAGAACTTTGAATATATCATCTATAAAGATGAAGTTGAACGCATCTTGCGTATGTATATAAAGAAGGATAAGTTTAATAAGACCTGTATTGGTGTGTTCCATGATGCAGCAGTACTTGGCTATTCTTATGTATTCATTGATCCTTTTACTGGCAAGCTTTGTAAAGCAAATGACTATGAGATTGGTATCTTCGAAAGCCAGCTAAATAAAGATAAGATTGTTCAGATGCTTTATCGTGATTATGCATATCCATCAGCACAAGCTCTTGTGTACGTAGCTGAGTTGGTTGAAGATGAGAAACAGAAGGAAGAACTTATTGACTCGTTAAATCATAAGGTAAATGTAGATCTGTGTATGTACTTTAACTGTCTTACACATACCTGTCATGTATCAATTGACGGTAAAGTATTACCTGAATATCCTTATCCATTTGATGAGGTTCTTGTGGCTATAATGCGTTGGGACGTTGGCTTTGCAAACGTAATGAGTACATCTTTGTTTGATGCGCTTTACCCTATGCAGCGTGAAATCAATAAAATGAATGCAAAGCAACAGCAGCTCATTCGTAATTACAAGGGTTCAACCCCTGTATTTAATAGTGATGTTGAACTTGCTATGAAATCAATTACAAATGGTGCAGGTGAATGTCTCTACGTAGATAGTCAGAGGCCTTTGGATTCATTGATGACTGTAATTAACCCTACACCACTTGACCCTGAATTAGCAGGAACAATTACTGAGTATAAAACTCAGATGTATGAAATTGCCGGTATTCAGAACGCAAGTTTTGATATGGAAAATATGCGTAGTGCCGCAGCAGTAGTTGCACTTGACCAGACACGTGACTCGGTATTCCAGGCGCAGCTATCTGGTCTCAGTGATTTTATTGCTGATGCAATTTCCCTCTATATTAAGTACAACGCGGGTTACAAAAAGAACGATGAGAATATGGACTGGGATGAGGTAAAGAAGCTCATTGATACAGCCTACATATCTCTCAAACCTGTACACTTAAATGATCCTTTAAGTGATGAAGATAAAGCTAGGCAAGAACCTATTGATTATCTTAAACTTGCTACTGCACGTTGTGTTCTCGAGGTTGTAAAAGGTAAGCTCACATTTGCTGAGTTACCTTACTATGTTGATTGGCAGCAGGTGACCTTAATGTTAGCTGCTACACTTGTGAAGTTTGAAGCACTTGGAATTCCAGTGCCTGACTCTGTTCATTTGTTCTTAATGGCAGCGTTTGTTGAATCTGTTAAAATTGGTGAGGTACAAATATAATGGAAGGCGGAAATAGAATACCTATAGATCTTGAAGCAGGTTTAAACATATCTACATCAGATATGCTTACTCCATTAAACCAGCAGACATTTCAGCATAACTGGCAAAAGTACCAGGGAAAGTTTTTACCAAACAGCTTAAGGTTTGAGAAGAATGGCTGGGCAGCAGGCTGGAATGTATACAACTTTGACTATGATGTATATCGTACAGAACAGAATGGTTATTACGTTGGCCTTGGACAGCTTAATACCTATGTCAAGATGCTGAATGTTTATGACACTGTAGACGGATACAATGCTATCCATACTGTATATGTCATACCTGAGACTATTATCACAGTAGGGGATCTTACTGTATCAGGTAACATAATCTCAGGTAAAATCAATGATAAAGATTTTGAGTTAACATGGGATCCTGTTACGCATACCTTGTCTTGTGATGATTCCGCCTTCAGTGTTAGTTATACAATAAATAGTGATTACTCCGTAGCATTTACTGTTATAGACTTAGAGAGTGCATTCTCTTATGACTTTGATATTCTGTTACCTGGACAGTTAACAGGTGACGCACTTCCAAATATTACTTATGCAGGGTTCAGTAGCAATGTGCACAGTTGGGGACAGTATAGTTATAATGTGCAGACAGGCGTATTAACAACGCCTGAAGGACTATCTGTAACTCCAACAGTAACAGGCAACGAGCTTACATTTAATTATACACAGAATGTAACTGATGAGACTATAAGTGTGATATATACATTATCTAAGTTCTACACACGCTTCTCAAATATCACATATCAGGACCAGGCAAACCAAGAAAAGTTACTGATTGCAGCAGGTTCTGAACAGCTTGCATTTAACTATTACAAAGCTACTGTTACACCAAAACTTTTGAAGGCAGAAGATGAAGATGGTGTACTTATTGATTGGCAATTACCTTTATGGATAACAGCAACATTAGGTGTAGATAAAACAGACCCTAATGCAAAGAAGTGTAATAACACAAGTAACTATGAAATCGCTACATTACAGGGCAATGGTATTAATATGGCCGGTGTAGCTAATAATATTTTCATTGGTGAAGATGCCTTTACTGTACCTTCAGAGTACAAGACTACTGCACCTAAGTACCTTACAAGTCTTACATACAGGTTTAATCAGATACTTCTTGATAACACTATTGCATTAAGCCCAACCTGGGATTTCAGAAAGAACCTGCTTAATACACAAGTATGGGCTGGAAATTCAAGACAGTATGCAAATATTAGAAGTCAGAACACTGCTTACATGACTGAGGTACTGGGTGATGTGTATACGTGGGGTGCATTCAACATAGACCCACGTACTGTATTTGAGTATAATGATCCTTATGACCTGGCAGACGCAAATAGCTGTATATATACAGAAAGAGACATATCACAGATATTGTCTTTTAAATTAGCCGGTACCAGTGATAATACTGATGAAGGCGATGACCAGGAATTTATTGATGATAACTTGACTATTGATACAACTCTTGTTGCTACATTCTCAGGTACAGTGACAGAGTATGACAATAGCCAGGAAGCACAAAGCTACACAGATTTGTACGATAGAGATGAGTATGGTAATGATATATATGTTGGAACAACATACGAAACTGTTGAGACGAGTGAGGAGCCTTTCTGGCCTTTTGAAAAAGTTCCTAAGTTTAATCTTAAAAAGCCTGATAGCGCCACCAATAAACTAGAAATTATAGGTGTTTACTGGACAGATGGTGAAGACTATATTACTGACCTCAATGATTTCAAAGCTAAAGTTCTTGGTACACGAGGTATAACAATAGATAAAATGAATACTGTTATAGATACAAACTCTGACTATAATAGGACCCGTATTGTTAATCGCTACGCTGCAGGCTATGACTTTGATTTTATCAGTAAGTCAGACTACTCTAGTCAACAGGAATATAATGACGATGTCTCTGCTTGGAATGAAACATGGAAAAAATATTATCCTGATGTTCCAAGCCCACAGGACACTTTTGATGAAACAGCAGTAAGTGATGATGATACATACCTTGACTTCAATGATATTGTTATCAATAAAAATGTAGATCCGCAGATACAGTATGTAAAGCCAGGCGTTTACTTATTCGGTAATTACGCAATTCCATACAACTGTACATCAGGTTTGATTATATTTGAGGACGGGGATGCTTATGACTTGTCAGCCAATGTATGGCACCATGCTACACAGGCAAACTCACAGTACGTTCTTAATCATAAACATGAGCCTGGTATTGTCACATTTAACGGTAACAGTGTGGATGTACCATTCTACTTTGGTTCCAGTACATCTGATACTTTAGTATCTGGCACTGACTCAAGTACCTTTAAACAGTTAACAGGCACAGCTCAACTTGTTTCAGCTAAACTTACACTCGGGGTTAATTATGAATATAACCCAGTGGGCAGTGCTGCTTGGGAATGGGAAGAAGTAAATACTCAGAGCAGTAACTGGCTCGGACATTTACTTGCTTATTACTCAGCTGGTAAAGTAACTATAAGTAAGGCTGAATTGAACTCAAATGTTGAAGCTGTACAAACATATTATTACACAGGAGATTTAACTGAAGGTATTAAGTTTGCTTGGCCTATTTGGGGGCATTCACTTACAAGATTAACATATCCTGAAATAGTTGACCAGACACATATAACGGATGCTTCAGCTTTTGTATTAGCACCAGTAGATACTGTTGATTTGTCTAATGTAAACCTAGTATATTTTGATAGAGACGATACTGCTAAATCACAGTTGATTTATAATATAGTCGAAAGTTCCCGTAATCCAGACACTGGAAGTGGCACGGGTACATTTGCGCTTGAGCTTGAGCCAGTATCATCAGATAGCTTTATGTTCTATGCACAGAGTATCTATAATATTAGACAAGAAGAAATTCTTGCTGACTATTATATCCCTGGTATTGCATGGGGAAATTCAGAGGATGAGACTGGTAATCTGACAATGACAGGTCAATCACCGGTTCTTGAGCTTGATTGGACACCTGTGTCTTATAGATTTCCTATAGGTGTAATTGAAGCATTCTCAAATAAAGATACAGGTTACTCTCAGCATAAGTTCTATACCACAGATAAGTCATTAGTTAGTAATGTTGAAAGTGCACTTGGGGAAATTGACTTTGATCATCTTACTCAGGATATTACACTTAAGTTCCCTTATGGTGATTACGTATTACATTATAATGGTACTGCAGAAACTACAACAGGTAATGCTAATCAGTTGATCTTACAGAATAACCTTGAAAGTGTAACTGCAGTAGCGTGTTCCGGTACAGCAGAAAATGTATCAATGACACTATGCATAAACCTTAACTATATTAATAATAAAGCAAGGTTTGTTAAGCTTTCAGATTATACCTTGGTATCATCAGACGGAGATAACTGCGTAATAACAAATGGTACAAGTCAAATAACATATTCAATAAATCAGCAGAACGTTTCTGCCCCTGACAGTGGTGTCAATGTAGCTATTACTGCTATACCTGATGGACAGCATGTAGCCGCATGGGGTCAGATACAGAATAATTATACTGGTTATCTTAAAGCTGTTTACGATGGAACAATAGATGGGACACAGGTATCATTTGAATGGAACGATATGACGTTTAACTGGGACCTTAGTACAGTTGTTGATACAGGTATATCTGTACTTTCTACAGATATACGTACGCCAGATAAAACAAAAGTAATAGGAAAATTAAGAACAGAGGGTCAGTATCAGTTGTTACGACAGCAGTGGAATACAACAGTTGAAGTAGAAAATTTCTGGTGGATAGACGCTACACATGTTCTTGAGCTTAATCAATACTCATTTGTTCTTAAACGTAACACTAAAGAACTCGATGACTGGAATGGTGAACGTTTTGAAAAAGTATTTGAGGTAGGTCGTGATAAGATTTTACCAACTAACGTTATCAGATTTTTCACTACAAATGTTTACAAGTCTAGTCGTCCCGCACTTTTTGCAACAGCTCAGGAAGACACGGGTTCTATTTTACTGACATTTTATAACCCTCGTAGAACTTTTGAAACTGTAGGTACACAACGAATTAAGATACGTCAGCGTGAAATAGGCCAACAGTTAAATGATATGACTATAGATGAAAGTACAGCTATCTTTAATACATATAACCCATTAACTGCTGCCCAGGTACTTTCTAAAGCAGACTGGTCACATGCAATCGTAGGTGACTGGTTAATAGTCGGATGCCATTTTGGTGTAAATTATGACCAGTGGGCTTTTGTAATTGATCTCAATACTTTTACATTATCAAAATGTATACAGGGCTATGGCTATGTTAGCTTACACGGTGATTTGACCGGTGGCCAGATACCTAATGATTATTTTGACGTTAACAAAGGATTTAATGATATTGTCCAGCCTTTAAGCGTTCTTAAGAGTGAGGACCAGAGTATAAATGATCTTGATGCGGCTTATGAGGTTGGTTCACTTGACAAGATAAATCAAATTGAAACAAGAGTTGTAGGTACAAGTGAACAGCAGTGGTACATTAAAAAGAAGTTATATGGCGTTGTTTCACATTTAACCTTTGCAGATGGTATTTTTACAAAACAGTTATTACCAATAACAAATAACTTCGCAGCTATTTACAATAGTCCGTCATTTGCAAGCTCAGTATTCGCAGATTCTTTTGTACAGGCAACACCTCTTGCATCTATGTTCTCTTTTCCAGGGACCGCTAATACTCTTTGGCAATTACTTATAGGCATATTTGCAGCTGCCCCAGTGATTTACTCAATTGCGCCTCGTTATGCTCAATTAGTTTATTTACAGCAGACATTTGGTCAGTATGCTTATGTACATTATAACAGTTCTAAGAGTTTACCAGAGAAGGAAATAACAAACAGTCAGACTGACAGTGGTATATCTGAAGATAAAAACAAGCAGGCTGACCCTGTGTTATCTGGCTCATTTACTTTTGATAAGCAGAAGTTTACACAAACAGCTAACACTGAACTGAGTTACTATAATAGAGTCATGGCATTACTTATTGCATCATTTGCAGACAGTCTTCAGTTCCTTGATAGAAAAGTGTCAATAAATGAAGAGGTTAACACAAGCTCTGTTAAAGATATAGGACGTAAGTTCGTTGATAATGCTGTAGCAAACACTGGTGATATGCTTGCATCAGCTATAATGACACAGTCTAAAAATGACGCAGGTATTACCTCAGTTGTAACAGGTATTAAGTCTCTTGATATGTTCTATAGTACGTCTGACCAGCAACGTATATTTGCAGGTCCTGGCTTTGTAGAGCATCAGATGGTTGCTGAGTGTGTAGCACAGTCAGTAACAGATACACAGGTTGAGGGTAAAGTGCAGCAATTCTACTATTGTATACGTGCACTTACAACATTACAGTTGAAGCTCACAATTGCTCTTGAAAATATTACAGCCAATAGTCTGGATAAAATAGCTGATGCTACTGCTGCACGCTCATCAATTCTCGCTACTGCTGCAGCGATAGCCCTTCATGGTTCAGCAACTGCAATGAGAGTTGCAATTTATACACAAGAGGTTGCCCTTGAACAAGTAGAAAAGATGCTTGATGCAATTTGTGTAAGAGGTATGATAACTAATGTAGATGGTCAGGTATCACGCCATGCATTGTCTATTGAAGGTAAACATAAGTACGGTGAAAAGAATGAAGTATTTATGTGGCCATGTTTTGGTGTTCAGTCCGGTCAGATCAAGTATACAGATGAATGGGTTGAATGCGGTATACGAAATACACCTTGGGCATTAACACTTAATGCATCTAAGTATTTCAATGATGGAGGTTGGAACTACTGCAATACTATTATGTCTTGGAGTAAGCCTGATTACTCACAGAACAAAATGGGAACTCAGAATGAAGCCGCTGTGAATTGCGGTAACTCAGCTACTTGGAATAAAGAAACAGGTATGTCTGACTTTGATAAACCAGGTGACACATACCGCGCATATTATATGTGGGGTAGAGTGCCATTTTATCAGACCAGTGCATTTGGTAAATCTGAAGAAAGGACATTACCTGACGATATGGCATGTGTAGAGGGTGTAAATCGTTTCTTACCTAATGAGCCTTTTAAGAATGAAAATATTGCAGTATCAGATCCAGCATTTGCACCTTCAATGATTCAAGACTTTGTAATAGATAAATCCTGGGATCTTGCGCAGTGTGCAACATACGGTCTTGCACAATGGGTAACTGTAAAAGACACAAAAATTACTAACTGTCCTCCATCAAATATGGTAGTAAATGATACCTTCTGTGGTGTTGCATGTCCTTATAGTGCAATTGAAGTTAAACGTGGTATTGAGAAAGCTTACATGAGACCTTGGGCAGTAACACCAAATACACTTGCACTTAATTGTACTGGCTTTAACACAGTACTTCAGGACAAGCTGTATCATGCCTTTGATGGTATATCATATAGACTTGTAAGTTTAATCGGTTCACCTGGTATGAACAAAAACAGACAGTCCTTCTGGTATTCATTCCAGATAAACGACAGGTTTAAACGTAGTAACATTTGTCCTGCAAATGAGCTACAAGGTAACTTTGAGTCAGAACCTGTTCAGGTAGTAGATACAATAGATAAGCTTTACTCATTAATGACAATTGCTTCTAAGGAAAAAGGGCTTGAGGCAGGTACAATAGGTGAGGATAAAGATGCAGTAAGATGGGCTGTGCCTATATTTACAGAACCTGTAAATACATTACCTGCTTGTGTCAAGACAATGGCTGCTGCTAATCTTGCAGTAGTTGAAGGCGTAACATCACTTGTAACTGCTCAAGTAACAGATACTAATGCTGCTTACAAAGCACCATTAAGTGTAGACTTTACAATTGGTAAAAACGTTTACCGAGCAACAGAAGAATATATCTGCTCTGTGCAGACAGCTGAAGCAGGTAACGTTATTACTGATCTTATACCAAGTCTTGGACTTACATTTATCGGTAGCACACCATCTGAGGCATTCTTTTATTCTAAAGCTACACGTTGTTATTATACCTTCTCTGGAGCCAGTCTTACAAAAGTAGATATGATGGAACGCTTTAGAGATGTACAGAAAGGCTATTGGGACTTTGTAAATCAGGAAGTTGTAATGCCTTGTCTTATGACTTTCAAACGGTTAAATGAAGCTGTAGAAGATAAGGATACTGAGACAGATAATATAATCATTCCAGTTCTTTCAAAAGGTGAAGTGTCTGGTGAATTACCACCACCAATAACAACAATCTTTAATGATCGTTCTTGGTACAAATGTGTATCTCTTCCATGTGGCTTTGCATATCAGGGGCCTAACCGTGTTATAATTAACCGTGCTGTATTCTGTGAATATATGGAACGTTCAGTAAAAGATAATTATAACAAGTGGAAGAAAATGAGTCGTGATAAATATGTCACACATCGTGAATACACTGAAGTATATGACAATATAATGAGGAATGTAGAAGGTGTTGATGGCTGGACATATAACCCATTTGTTCTTGTAACAAGTGCACTTGGTCAGTCAGAAGATACTGACTGTATGTTTGAGTGGAACATTACATTCTGTTGGTCTATTGAAATGGATTTGTTATATGGAACAGATAGCTATGCCTGTGTAAACATCTGTGCTGAAACAATGACCCCTGGTGGAAAACTTACATCAGAAGTTACACACGTATTCTTAACTAAGGAACTGTTCACTAGAAACGGAAGTTATGGGTATTATAGCTTCAGATTCCAGAGTAAGAATGGCATAGGTAACAGAGAAAGATTACATATCTGGTCAGACCAGTACATTGCTATCTCAAGTATCGATTGCGAGAGCAAGGTTGCTACACAAAGACGTACTGAACAGTTGACACAGCAGATAGATGTCCAGAAGTTAAAGGAATTATGATACATTTACATGTAACATAACTTGGTATAAAATATTAAAATAAAGAGGTAGTAAAATGACTAATGAAGAAATTGATGCAGAGATTGCAAGACTCACAGCCCTTAAAGAACAGAATAATCAGGGTCAGACAGCTGAGAGTAATAAACCTGCAGATGGTGTATATAACCCAGCTGACTATATTGGTCAGATTACTAACAAGATGAATGAAGCTGGCTATATTGACATGTTGGGTAAAAAACAGTCTTATGGTAGTGGTGATAGGTTTTCTAGTAACCTTGACGTAGCAAAAAATGCAGGTAAGCGAGGTGACAGAACCGAAGACCAGTTTGGAAATCCTTTACCTGATACTGCTTATGACTACATTGCTCAAATGCTTAATTCTGAACGTGCAAAAGGGCCAGTAAGTAAACACACATTACGTATGATTGAAAATGAAGCTAAAGCAAGGTATAATTTACCTTCTAAGTTTGACATTAGTGGTAAAGGCTGGTTTGATAACACTGATAAAAAAATGGCTAAAGCTATGAACAGTATGTCATATAACGGAAAACCACAGACACAGGTACCTGCACAAACACCTAAGAACCCACAAACACAGGTACAGGCAACTGAGACAAAAACTGAAAGTAAACCAAAAGGCAAACAAGTTGCTAATACTAATAAAGGTGTTGCCAGTGCAAGTGTTAGTGACTTTATTGTTCGTTCTGATGGCTCGACACATGTGCTTACTCAGGCAGATATTGACTGGGCAAAGAAGAAGACAACTCCACGTCAGGCACAGCAGGTTGATACAAATACTGTGCAAGGTACACCTGAACAGGTAAAAGCTGACATTGCAAATGGTGCCATGAGACCAACTTACAATGAAAACAGTATCATTGGTGCAACACAGGAAGAACTCGATGCCATGAAAGCACAAGGTCTTTCTGATGATCTCTATAACAAAGGCATGCAGGCTATTAAAAATGGTAACGGTTTAACTGATGATGATGTACAGTTTATGAAACAGTATAATCAGTACACACAGCAGTTATCAGGTGCACAGCCTCGTGATCCAGCAGGAATGCAGCAGATACAAAACTCACCTGCACATAAATTCATATCAGACCCAGCAAATAGAGAACGATATGAAAAATTGTCTCAGGTTAAAAAAGACACTAAGAAAGTAAACAAGCAGAATAAAACAGACCAGAAGATGAAACAGAGCATAGCTGCAGCTAAAGAAGATAATGCAGCCTATGGTGATGCAGGAACATTTGGAGAATAAATATGACAGAAGGCAATCAGTCAAAACAAAGTGGTATGAAAGCTAGCTGGAATAAAATGAATGCTGACTATAGCCTTGCTTTATCTGCCGCCAGAGATGTACACAATGCTGCTATTGAAAAAGCTAGAGCTGATGAGAAAGAAGCTAAGAAGCAATACAACAATGCCCTTAGATCAGGAGACCAGGCAGCTATTGATAATGCAAAACGAGCTCTTGACAATGCAAGAGCAGCTAAAGAACAGGCTGATACAGAGTATAAGTCAGCTAAAGAACAGGCTAAATCTGTAAAGCAGCGAATTCATGATGGGCTACGTTCAGCTGAAAAAGCATATGATAACTCTGATGCTCTTACTGATATTCAAAAAGAACAGACTGAAAAGTTAAATAACATTAATAGTCAGGGATCAGAGGATAAGAACAATAATGGAGGCAAGTCTATGCCTAATAATAATGGATTTCAGTTCTCTCAGAGTTTTTATGATACTGTAGGTAATGCAGTAAGAGGTCAGCCTACAGGAAATCTTGCAGATGTAAAGTCAAAAGGTGCAAACGCACAGTCACAGAACCTTAGAAACGCTGCAGCCACAAATCAGATGGAGTCTCAGCGAGCACAGCAGATTGCTAACCAGAATCCTTATGCTGAAGCTGGTAAAATGGCATCTGTGCAGAATGATGCAGAGAACCGGCAGAATGTACAGAAGTCTGGTGTACTTGGAGCTGGTGCTGCACTTGCTCGTAAAACAAATACACCTGATGTTCAGACTCAGATGCAGCGTGAAGATCAGCAGCAGAATATTGCTAATCAGCGTCGTGAAGAAGAACAGGCAAATCAGCAGGAAGCTACAGAGAAAGGTAATGAGTCAGAGCAATGGAAATTTAGCTCTCGAGATTTTACTGAAAGTAAGAATCAATCAGCCGCTCTTTCAAAAGGTGAACCTACAGGAGCTGAACAGCAGAAACAGCAAACTGATAATACAAAAACTGAACAAACTGAACAGCAAACTGATAGTACAAAAACTGAACAAACTGAACAGCAAACTGATAGTACAAAAACTGAACAAACTGAACAGCCGGCTGATAAGCCAGTTTCAATGCCTTCAGGTAACCCACAGCATGTTATCAATGCTTTACTAGGTTCGTCAAAGGGACAGGACTTAAGATCTGGTCAGGCTGGTGCAGCTGATAAAGAACTTTATGACTGGGCAATATCTCAAGGTGTAACACCTATCCAGGCCGGACAGCATGAGAATGAAAATGATGTTAACAGTTGGGAACAGGAATTTATTGCTAATAACGGTAAGGCAGGACAGAGCGTAATTCAGCAATTACGTCAGGGACGTGTTGGTGAAGGGAATGATGCCTCACGTAACTTTAATGCAAATGAAATGGACCAGATGAATAAGACTATGACTGTAAAGAACCCGCCGTCTGATGCTCGTGTAAAAGACATAAAACAGTGTCTTTGTGACGCACGTATGAAATGGATAAAAGAAGACTGGGACCGTGACGGCAGACCTTCTCGTGAAGATATGATCTGGCTTATGAATCAACAGGGGCCTTTTCATCATAACGACAAAGATTATGACCCTAATGATTATGACAATTGGGATGACGAAGACGGCTCTATTCTTGGGGCTTATGCTGATAACATCAAGAATTATGTATATAACTACAAACCTGAAGCTACACAGATTGATCCTAATATTGATCCTAACCAGGAACATATCGGACCTATGGCTCAGGATATTGAACAGGTAAATCCTGCATGTATAAAAGAGACGCCTGAAGGAGTTAAGACAGTTGACACTGGTAGACTTGCTATGATGAATGCAGGTGCGATTGGAGACTTAGCTCGTGAGATTCAGGCTCTTAAAGCACGTTTAGCTAAACTGGGGGTATAACATGGATAGCGGAACAGCAATGACATTACTTAAACTCTTGTCTTCTGACAAGTTCAAAGGTGTTGCAAAAGGGGCAGCAGCAGGTGATACAAGTGCACTAAGCATGCTCTTTAATGCTGCAGGACTCCCAAACCCAACTGATGACGATCTCAAGGACCTTCAGAGTCTTGCTGGGCTGTTTGGTACTGTAATCAATGACACAGGTGACAAAGGTGGCAGTTATCAGTCTGACTGGACTGACGCAGACACGATGGATCAGTTGCAGCGTGAGCGAAGAAACATGAGAGGTCTTCTTACAGGCACACCACAGGAAATGGCAATTAAAGCCGGCATCCAGGCTGTGGGACAACTTGCACGTATGGGTGGTGACATTGCTGCTAACAATGGTAATAAGCTTGCAGCTGCTCTTATGGCCGCAAATCGTACAAACAGCACTAGACAGAATGATCTCTATGGTCCAAGTAGAAAAGAAAAAGCTGCTGAAGCTTGGGGACAGGATAAAATCCGTCGTGGTAACAACTGGAAAATTGTTGGAGACAAGGTTGGTGACTTTGTTGACAAGGTTCTTGGAACTTACCAGATTGCAGACGCAACAGCTGGAAATGCAGCTTTGACAAGAGAGCTTGCTAAAGAAGGCATGAGCTCAGGTGCATTTGACCAATTAGGCAGAAGCGTAACTGCAAATAAGAATATAATGAAATAGGAGACAGTTATGGTATTAAATGATGATAAGAAAAAAGAAACAGCTGAAAGTGTTACTGCTAAAAAAGACCAGGCTGTTTCTGAAATAAACACAGCGAATGAAAAAGCCTCTAGTGAAACCAGGGGCCTTGAACAGGAACAACGAAACAGGTCTAAATCAGAGTTTGACCCTAATGCAGGTAAAGATATTGCAAAGGGTGAGAGCCAGTTCGGTATGTTCAATAACCGTGATTACGGTACTACATTAAAACTTGCTAGAGAAGCTGATAGATATAATAACAAACCAACAGAACACGTTATGGGTATTGGTACTCGTAAAACTGGTGGTAATAAAGATTATGGTCTTGGTTATGACAGACCTCAGATACAGACAATGGAATCTCGAGCAATGAACCAGGCTCAGCAACTTGATACACAGCAGAAGAGTGCTGCAATTGCTTTACAGGATGCTGTTAACCATAAAGACCTTGAAGCGTTTAAGATGGCTTATATGCAGTTGCATGGTATTATACTTTCTGACCGTGATGCTGTAGTTGCTATGACACGAATGATAAGAGACTCGGAGGCACAGCAGATTCTTTCACAGGGTATGCAGTATTTCCAGCGTGCCTTTGGTACAGAGACTGGTACTGCTTTGTATAATCTCAGTCAGTCTGGAGATGGTGGTTCACAGCTTTCAGCCATGATTGGCCAAATAATCACAGGTGGAGTTGTACCTCCTGAAAAGGGTGAAATATTCTTACAGCAGGCTGTTGATGAACTTGCTAAAGAATACCAGAAACAGGGCAAGGATAAAAATACCGCATACATACTTGCTAATGCAAAAATTACAAGTGATCTGTGGCAATTTGATAATATGCAGCAAGCAATACTTACACACAATAACAGATTTGGTTATTTCAAAGGTGCTGGTAAAGCTAAGCAAGAAGGTCTTTGGTAGGAGATTATAATGTTACAAGTAGATGTTTGTCCTTTTGCAAGTGATGCCCTTGAAGATGCAATGAGGCTTGCTCAAACCAAGTCTCTTAACAGTTATACTTTCTCAGATTGTATTAACTTCCTGAATTATGTCTGGAGTGATATTTATTCGCAGATCTGTATGATAGACTCTGGGTACTATTCTAAAACTGTAAAGCTTACTAAGAAGCTTACAAAGCTACCTCGTTTTGTAAAGAACTCAGTAATGATTTACAACGCACAGAGTCCTCAGGATCATAATAGAATGCTTTATCGTCAGGCAAACAACATGGAGTTACTTGACAGGTACACATATCTTATTTCAGGTACAGACTTATGGTGTCCTGATGCAGAACGTAGCAGTGTGTGGCTAGAATACTGTCCACAGCCTGCACAGTTGTTCTTTACACATCATAACCGTGACCCTAAGCTTTATCCTGATGGTCATGACGTTGAACGTAATTCAATCTATAATCTGTATCAGCTTGTTGGAGATGCTACATTAAATGTAGGAGATAAGACTGTAACACCAGAACAGATTGCCGCTGTACAGAAGTGGGAACTTAAGCATCGTAACCCATTGAATACTGAGGTAATTGATATTACTGCTGATGTTATACAGCCAAGTGATACAAATGGTACTTGGGAACTTAAGTACATTACTTGTGACTTCCCATACATCTTCTGCTCATATCAGCATTCTGTTACTTCTGAATGGAAGTCAGGATTCTTTGATAAAGATATGCAGTGGACAGACTACAATCCATTTGAATGGGTTGGCCGCAATGACAACGTAGAATACCTTGAATGTCATTATAACGATAAGACAGGTATGGGAGTTGTTGTACGGGATTGGAATGATTTTGATGAAGTTTTATTAAATACAGAACACCTTCCCGAAAAAATAAATTCCGTCATTTATGTTGAAAACTATTTTGAATATAAGTGCACAGACGGCACAGTAGTCAAAATGACACAAGGTTACTGGTATAACAGATATGCAACAGATTACAATTATGAAAAGGTACCTGATGTTACTGAATTACCTGAAGATCCAGATGATGGTGACGTTGTTAATCTTAATGGCGTTTTAATGCGTTATACAGTTGCTGATAATTGGACAGAAGTTACCAACATTGATCATGTAGCTCAGAAAGAAGAACAGCCTCGAATCAAAGAGCTTGGATGGACTCCTGACACAAAGCTTGTTTATCCCGCTCCAGAGGTCTATAGATATTTAGTTGCTCGTCTCGCTGAGAAATTCTCAGCATTGAATGAGTCTAATAGTATGGGTGTACAGTCAGAACTGGCTGATGCACGTTTTGCATTCCAGGCTTTCCTTAAGAAGGATAAGTCTGCCTGGGAACGTATGAGAAACGTTAACCCAGCAACAATTACAGATTGGCTGTAGGAGTACAAAATGCGAATTAATAATAGAATATTTGAGCCTAGTAGTAAGTTTGATGTAACGTATGCTGAAACCAGTGATGAAGCGTCTCAAAAAGATAAAGATAATGCAGTAAAGTACATTGATATAGTAACTGATAAATTAAAAAATGCCCCAGATGGATCTAAGGAACTTCGTGACATTCAAGATACAGCAATTGATGTACTAAACCAGTTTTATAATACAATGACAGTCCCACAAGACAAGCAGTCTAAGTTCTATAAAGAACTTATAAAAGAGAAATTAATTAAGCTTAAAGTACTTTTGAATGAAAGAACAGGCCACGATGTAAACTATGAGTCTTTGTGGCATAACGCGTATGATACAGATTTAGACGGTAATATGTACGACGCACCTACTGGGCTTGACTTACATAAGTGTGCTACAGAAGGTTGTCCAAATTATGCCGTAGGAAGTATATACTGCCCACAGTGTAGCAGACATACTACATCAAATGTTGTAAGTGCTATATTAAAAACAAGAGGCCCTGGAGCTAATAAAAGTTTACCTGATGATTTACCTGAGGGTTATGTTCCTGGAAGTACTAATATAAGAGGATAGTTATGTATACTACTAAAGAACAGGACCATAAGAAACGAATGAGTCAGGAAGGTTCATACTCAGTATATAATGAGATGTACCGTTTTCTCATGAAGAGTTACGACTGGAGACAACTTGACAACTTACCATCAGCTGCTCTTGAATCTTTGGAAAAAACACTAGCAGTTGAAGGTGAAGAATATTTACTTAAAGGGGGTAATAAGATAGAACCACAGGAGCTTAGAAAAATAGCAAGGGGTGCAATTACTAACTTTATAAATAATAAAGGTCAGCATGGTGATACAGGTGATAACCTTGGGCATAAACATGACAACTCAATCAGGAACATTGCTCGTACCATATCAGACCTGAAGTGGTAAAAGAAAATTATGCACATTTACATGTTTTCTTTTTAGGGATATTATTATAATAAATAAGGAGTTTTATATGGCTGGAACTGAAGAACTTATGGCCAGACTGTCTCAGCTTGAGAACAGTTATAATGCTGACAAGCAGGCAGCACGTGAAAAACAGTTCTTTGATACTTATGGCGGTAGATTCTCAAACAATAGAGGTTTAGGACTCGCTATCCTTAATGAGCTTGATGCTCGTGGTATCGACACATCAGCTGCTGATGAAGCTGTACAGCAGATTCTCGATCAGCTTAGAACTGAATGTAATGAAATCTTGGAACTTACAAAAGAAGCTAATGAAGCAGCTATTCAGAATGCACAGAAAGTTGAAGAAGTGGCAAATGTAGTGTCACAGGCAGTAGCATCAAATCCAGATGCTTCAATGCCTATGACACCTCCTCCAGTAGTTGAACCTGCTGAAATGCCACCTGTTATGGATACTATGGATCCTGATGGTGAATTCAATCCTGAAGATGTTCCTCCTGCAGAAAATACTGAAGGTACAGAAAATACTGAAGGTACAGAAAATACTGAAGGTACAGAAAATACTGAAGGAACTGACCAGACAGAGCCTTCTGCAGAACCACCAGCCCCACCTGTAGAAAATACTGAAGTCTCTGATATTCGTCAGAAGCGTATTGCAAGTATGAAGTCAAATTGGGGTAAAACACATACTCAGAAAAAAGAAGCTAAAAGCTTTAAGCCTTCAGCTGGTATGATTGCTGCTGCTTCAAAGGGGTATTAGTATGGATGAAAAGTTACTTGATGAAATTTTTGCTGATCTTGCAGCAGATCTTGTTGATCTTTCAGACGATGAGATAAAAGATCGTATCCTTAAATATGGCTTAAGTCCTGAGGATATGAAGGAAGTTTATGACACTGTAAAAGCAGTGCAGGATGCCGAGTCTCTTGCAGATGAAAATCCTGACCCTCTTAGCCTTGAAAATATTGATGCTCTTGCTGATGCAAATACAAAAGAAGCAAAGGGTATGGCAAATGAAGACCAGACTAAAGTTAAAGTTACTGAAGAGGACAAAGACTCTGATGGTGACACAGACAAGATAACAGTTGAAAAAGAAGATCCAGAAGATGATATGGAACTTACTGATGAAGAGCGTGCTGTTATTGATTCTATGGGATCAGACGAAGGTACTGAAGAACCTGACAATTCTTCTGAGACTGAAGATAAGCCTCACGAAGAGCCAAAGTTCAAAAATAAGACTAATCAGTTTGCCAGATTCCTTGGTGAAAACAGATTAGGTGGTATGTAAACACCTGCGCTAAGCAGTGTTATATATTTAGTATAAAGCATAATGGAGGATAATGTTATGCCAATTTCAAGAGATCAAATTGAAGCTCTGTCAAAGCAGGTGTTCATTGTTGAGTACTTGCTCAATGGTATGTTTCCTTGTCAGTCAGACGTTGTGCGTCTGATTCGCTCAAAGAAACGTGAATGGAAATTTAACGACAAGTTCGAGTATCGTATGCTCCTTGCCGGTACAAACACTGGTGGTTCTTTGAACTCTCAGACATTCAAAGAAAATGTTGGAATGATTAAACAGGGTGACCTTGAATATGGTACATTCCGTGCTACTTACGGTACTGTATCAGACGGTTTCGATGTTGATATGACACTCAACCTTGAAACAGAAGACAAGAAAGTTGCTTTCGAAAACGACTTTGCAACTCGTATGCATGCTCTCCGCATGAACGTTGCTGCTCTCTTTAAGAACTTTGCTATTCATGGTCAGTTTGGTGTACTTCACCAGCTCTCTGCCCCATATCAGGACGGTTCAAAGTGGCGTGGTGGTACTTCACCAAGTTTCAACGACAACACAGTTCATGCTACAACAGGCTTGACTCTTTGTCCAAACAACTTCGCAAGCACTGATATTACAGGCACAGGTACAACCCGTGTTCCTTTCCGTATCAAGGCGCCAATCAACGTTTACAACAGTAACTTCCAGGCTGGTAAATATCTTATCAAGACCAAGGAAAACAAACCTTGGGGTACAGCTGATGCTTCAGAAATGTACATGATCCTTGAAAACCAGCCAGGTTATCTCACACTGCTTTCTGTTGGTACAACAGTAAGTGACTGGGAAGAAGGTCAGTTCCTTGAAGTTTGTGGTAACCGTGAAGTTACAGCAAACTCTGCTATCTTCCAGGATTCTTGGGAAGCTAATGCAATTACAGTTGCTGATGGGCCTTATGTTGGTACATATGACCTGTTCAACTACTCAGGCAATGCAAAATATACAAACGGCAACGATGCAATTGTTGGTGCTATGGAAGGCCTTGCTGACCTCTTCCCTTGGTATACTGATCCAACTGAAATTGCATCAGGTGGTGAATCACGTCTTGGTCTTGATCTTGGATTCCGTGATCAGCCAAACCGTTTACGTTACAGTACACAGCAGGCTGGTGGCTGGGTTCTTCAGCAGGCTAATGAACACATCATCGATGCTATCATGCGTGGTGCATTCTTGACAAAATCGACAGTTCCTTATGCCGATATTGGTGTTTGGATGAACCCAGTAACACGTATTGAAATGGGCTATGAAGAAGGCGAAAACGTAAAAGTTATTCGTGATAACTTCGTAGAAGGACCTATTGTTTACCAGCGTGGTATTAAGACAACTTCTTACCAGATTGGTAACCAGGTAGTAAATGAAGTTGTTGAAGACTTGAACATGCCTACAGACGTAATTGTTATCGGACCAAAGAACGATATTGCTTACAACTGTTGGGACAATGCTCAGTTCGAACTTGACAAATACATCCAGGAAACTTGGGGCAAATCTAAGCCACCTGCAATCCAGGATCTGTCAATCCCTGATGAACTTATCACAAAGCTTGACCTCAGTCAGCGTATCACTTATGGTTCACCTACACTGCGTGATGGTCGCATGGCGTCTTACTCAAATGGTAACCGTATCCGCCACCCTGAAAACAAGCTTCCACTTGCTATGCATGAAATGGGTGCACTCTTCACTGAGTACCCATACTGCTACACAATTGTTAAGCTTCGTCGCCCAATCTTCGAGATCACAACTGTCTAAGGAGTGAAACGTGTCAGCTGCTAAAGCAGGCCTCGCGCCATGGAATAAAGACTATGAGTGGGAACTCTCTAGCGGCTGGGGCTATAAACGCCCTGAAGGCTGGGACAAAGGAATTACACGTCGTAAGCGTAAACTCCATGATACTAATGGAAACGTTTACGACGTATACTATTATCCTGATACAGATTACCATTTAGGTTTTTCTGCACAGGATGACCAAGAACGTTTGGCGATTGCTCAAAAGGCATTTGACCCAAACAATCCTATTCATGGTGAAGTTATTTCACAGAAAGGTTGTGGTCATATTAGCCTGGTTGAGTATGCTCAGAAAGAGCATATACTCAGAGTTACATTTACTAATAATGGTGCTGTCTGTGTGTTCTTTGAAGTACCAACAGCTGTAGCAGGTGAACTAATTCATCTTGCTAAGTCTAAACGTACTAGACATGATGGACGACATATACTTGGTGTCAGGTTTTGGGACTATATTCGTATTAGAGGTACACTGCATGGTGCTAAGTATCCATTTGAATATGAGTCACATGGATCTGGTACTATAGTACAAGGGATGGGTAGACATACCATAAGATTAACTGGTGATAATGTCAGAGCATTGTTTGGTGACGACCTGCATAAACTTGCTAGCATGAGGATGCTTGCTGACATTGACCCAGATACTGAGTACACTGTTGTACTTAGTGATGAGGAAATGGCCAAATATGGCAAAGCACTTAATGAATTAGGCGCTAGTGATGCTGGTGGTTATATAGAATCTGGGCATAGTGACAAACCTCTTGTACAACTTGCTGAAGCAATTAGAGATCAGGTACAGAACCAGATTGAAGCTTATAAGACAGATGATGCAGTTACATTATCTGCTTATGAAGACGATGGTTTAGCACCTAATAAAGCACTTATGAAAGCTCTTAAAGAGAATGCTGAACTTGATCCTTCAGGAGAACTTTCACGTTTAATCAGTGTTATAAGTGCAAAGTCTGGTAATGCCAAACCAATACAAAATTACCGTCAGTTAAAGGATTATGTCCGGGCGGTATATGGCAAAGGTGTTATTAAGTCTTGGATGCAAGAACACTATCCGGCTGAGTATGCAAGAAGATTTACAGGTCGTGTTTGGAAAGTTCAAGAACTTGTTGCTCTTGCAAACCCGACAATTGAAGGTAATATAGAGGCAAGGCATGCAGCTACGTATAAAAAGTTTATACAAGCAAAAGATTGGCAAGGTGCATTAAATTACCTTAAGACACATAAGACATCAAGAACATATAAAGATGCTTATGGTAGAATTAAGAAGTTAACCAGTGTAAGTTATGCTGGTCAATATGATACTGTAGAAGGAGATTAAAAATGCTTGGATCATGCAGATTAAACAACAAATCAATGCGAAATATTCGCAGAACAGATGCTTATCAGGCAATGGCAATTGACCTTGCTTTGCTTGGTGTTATTTCAAAAGAAGAATGTGAAATGCTTCTTGACGGTGGTATTCCATCTGGTATTGTTTTACCTGATGGTTCATCAAAGCTTACTTCTGAAAAAGAACTGCCACCAAAACCAGATTTCATTCAGACTGTAGATGAAGATACAGATACAGAAACTGGTGACACAGAATCACAGGAAACAGTTTCTGATGGTGCAACAACAGATGATGTAGACAGTGTAGATCCTGAACCAGTTACTGGTGATGAAACACAGGAGACTGTAGATGACGAAGGAAGAACAGAATCAGATAATTAAAGACGCCTGGGTACGTAACCTCCAGAAAGAGAAGGACATACCTGAAGACGTTGGAAATATTTATCGTAACTGGTTACTTGGTAAAATTAAACAAGCAAGTGACCAGTTGAAACAAACCCAGGGTCCACAGGATCAGGGTAATGGAGAACAGGAACAGGAGGCTAGCTAATGAGCACCTTTACAAACTGGAACGGGCCACAGGGTGGCGGAGTAAGAGCAACTGATTTAATTCAGCTTGCTGATGCTTACTCTGAGCTTGTCACTAAGCTTAATCAGCACATGGCTGATAAGACACCAGGTGCAAGTGACGTTCATGGAATTAAAACTTATGTAGAAGCACAGATTGCTACTATTCGTGACTTGATCCCTAGTGTCGCTGCATTTATCACAGAAACAGCAGCAGATACTAAGTATGCACTTAAGTCACAGGTTGCTGATATTGTGCATACAGACGATATTGCTGACTTTGCTACAAACACAGCAATAGCAACATTACTTGCTGACTACCTCAAAACAAGTGACCTTGCTTCTCAGCAGGTTATTACTGATATTCAGGCAGACATTGATGCTCTGGAACAGGCACTTAATATCATTCCATTCTCAATGCCAATTCTTAAAGCAACTGATTATATTGAAGGGCTTATACATGCTGTTGAGCAAGTTAAGTTTACAGATAAAGAAGTTGCTGCAACTGTAGGTGGTAGTGATTCAAATGGCAAGTACTGGTTAATCGGTATGCAGACTGATGAACATCAAGCAGGTATTGCTCTAATCAAGTATGGAAACACAAAGCCATTCTCTGCTATTGTGAATTTTGCAGCAAGTAAAGTTGACGGTAAATACAATGGTGCT
>AUXO014911630.1_pt1 | contig 38817 bp, 57 predicted proteins | sample 768731 | NCBI WGS metagenome assembly AUXO01 (sample SAMN02715735, study PRJNA202380) | gut metagenome | biome: sheep rumen | host: Ovis aries | place: New Zealand: Palmerston North | reverse complement strand
CGATTTGGAAATGCAAACTATATCTATAAATCAAGCCGATTCTCTTAATGCACTAACAAGAGAGAATATTATTACTAATCAAGCCGATATAGAAAAACAAAGTGTATCAGTTAAACAAACTTTACCACACGATAGTGCAATAGAAAAACTATATACTTACTGGAATACTTTGAACATAGTAGTGCACCGTAAACTTACACCTAATATTATTAAAGCAATTAAGAAAGCACTTGAAAGTTATACTGAAGAAGAAATTAAGAATGCTATGAACCATTACAATAAAGTTTTGAAGGATAAAAACTATTACTTCGATTATGTTTGGGGGCTTGACACATTCTTGAAACAGAAAAATTGCTTGCCACATTTCGTTGATAGTGGAGAAAAATGGTTGAGTTATTGTGCTAAAACAGGCACAAAAGCAAAAGAGCAAAAGCAAACCGAATACAAGATTGACGAGAGTGGTGTAATAAGTTTATAGGAGTAGAGTATGAAAAATAAATTTTGGTTAGGGTTTCTTTTAGGAATATGTGGAACAATTCTTGGCGTTGTTGGTTTAGCTGAATGCAAAGACAAAATGGAGAAAACAAAATTTTTGGCTGGATGGTGTGCAGGCTCACTTGTAATTGTTGGACTATTTATAATAATATCACTTGCAATAATAGGAGGCTGATATGACTTATGTTTTATTGGTTTTTATGTCTGTTTGGCTTATGTTGATATTTGGATATGCTATATATGGGACTTATGTCTCGCCAAATTTTAGGGACAGATTTAAGGATACAAAAGAAGATGAATATCGTGTAGAATTTTGTAGTAATAAAATAAAAGGAGAAAAAACAAAAATGAAATTACAAGACAAAATTGATGAATTGATTAAAAATGGCTGGAGTTATGGAAAGCTCGCCAAAGAACTTGGTGTAAGCAAGACAACTATCAGCAGATGGCACAAAGGCGAAAATAAGCCAAGCTATCCATATTATGAGGAGCATTTGGATGAGTTGTTGAAAAATGTTGAGAAAAAAGAAGAGCCAAAGCACCAGTTTAAGGTAGGCGACAGAGTTCAATTCAAATCTTGGAAAGAGATGGAAGATGAGTTCGGTTTAGATTGTTGGGAAGGTATTGATTGTGGTAAGTATAGGTTTCTAAAGGGAATGGCTCCTCTTTGTGGGACTTTTGCAACTATTGAAAGACTGAGTCCAGACTCCACAATGTGCGAATTGACAGATTTCTCTTACAAAGGTGACACGAATTATGTGTATGAAACTTATATGCTTAAACCATTTTCAGTTGATGAACAAATTAAATGGCACGAACAACAACTTGCCGAACTTAAAGGACAGAAAGAAAAAGAGAAATGGCAGTTCACCGAAGATGAAAAAGTGATTTTGAGAAATTTGGACAAAAAATATAATTGGATATTGAGAGAAGATAATTGTTTGTTTATATTTGAAGGCTGTCCAACAAGATATGAGTTGGGTTGGGATGATGAGTTGGGTTGGGATGATTTGGATTCGTCTGGCGTAGAACTTGGTGGTCTTAACCATCTATTCAAATGTATCAAAGAAAATGAAGGACCTTGCCAGTTCAGAGAGTTTATTTAGGAGGGAGTATGATAACCGAAAAAAGATTGAGAGAACTCATAGAACAGAAAGCAACAATTTATTTTGCTATTCAAGGTTACATTGAAAAAGTTGAGCTCATTCCACAGAACGAAGAATTTTATCTTAAAATAAATAATGATTGTTTGATGTTTATTACAGATAATCCATATGTATATGATGATGAGGAGGAGTTTTATGACTTAGAGGAGTTGTTTGAAACCAAAGAAGAAGCCGAGTGGCAGTCTGAATTTGGAAATATCACAAGAACTGAAACATTAAAATTGCCAACTTGGGAAGAAATAGAAAAAGATTTATATGGGAGAACTGGTAGTTTTTATATAGTTGATAATGATTGTTTTAGTCTTGTTTACGACAAGGGAGAAATCATTTCACAAATATTATTAAGAACAGTAGAAGAAAATTATAATTGGAATGCAGACAAAGGAAATTACATTAAAGCTTGCCAAATTGCAAAGAAATTGTTTTTAGGAGAAGAATAATGGAAAAAGATGTTCACAAAGCAGACAAATTTGATTTAAGCACTTGTGGAAAGTTTAATCAAATGAACAGAAGATTGAAAAGTAAGGCAAGAAGAAAGGGGTGGAAAAATGAAAGCGTATGTGATTAAGAATAAAGAAGGAAAATATCTTCATGGATTTGATATTATTTCGTATGAATCTGAGTTTTGCGAAAATATCATTGATGCAGCAGGTTTTGAAACAAAAGAGTTTGCAGAATGCGAAGTTTTTGGGACAGGTTTGATAGATTACACAATCGTCCCAATCACAATCTGTGAAGGCGACTTGGAAGAAGAAGTTCATATTTTAGACAAAGCATTAAAGATGGCAGTTCTTCATTTGGTGGGAATTGATATTGCACACAAACTTGCTGGTATAGAAAATATACCTGTGATAACAGATTTTAACTATTTCATCAAACAAGCAAAGGAGAGTGAGAAAGATGGAGAAGTATAAAAAGTATAAAAACATTATGGCTACACATCCAAGCAATATTGATTTTATTGATAATGTTTATGCTGTCACTTATGATATTCAAGGGCACAATGCGTTTACACTTGATGAAGATGATATTGGTGTTCACGAAGATGGTTGGGAAATCAATGGAAAAGTTTGGGAAGATTGGTTTACTTGGGTAAATGAGTTTGAAGCAATGAAAAATGGCGAAAGAGTATGGGGAGATTTTGAAGAAGTTGTTTACTGCACAAGTTTGGAAGCACTAGAAGATTTTTTGGAAAATCACGAACCAAATACTTGGGACTATTGGGATATATAAAGGAGAATAAACAATGAGAGAATATCTTAAAATAAAAGATGATGTCGATTTGAAAGAACTTGAAAAGTTTGGGTTTAAGTTTAATAAGGCAGAAAAAACTTATATTCATCCAAAAGTAGACAATTACGAATATAATAATGAATATGGCTTTCCAGTATTTGTTTATTGTGATGACTATTATATTAAACCAGATGGACAAGAACCATACATTTTTATTCATAAAAGAGCGTTGATGCAAGATGGAATAGAGTATGACCTTTTTGAAATCCCAAGCATTATTTTCGACCTTATATCAGCAGGACTTGTAGAGAAGGTGGTGGAAGATGAGTAAGAGAGAAAATATTGAAAACTTTATAGGCAATACAGGATACATTTGTTCAAAATGTGGAAAAATTGTTATTGAAGGTAAAACACACGAAAACCAAGAAGGGATATGTGAAGATTGTTTAATTGCCGAACTCCAACAGCAACTTACAGAAAAAGACAAAGAAATTGAAAGGCTGAAAGAAGAAAGAAAAATAGACTTAAAAGAGTTTGATGAAACGCAAGATGAATATGAAAAAATGCTAGATAACAAAAATAGAGAAATAAACAAATTAAAACGACAGCTCAAAAACTCTCGCCATCAAGTATGTGAAGAAATATTACAATATTTGGAAGATAGTAAAATGATAACACCAGAAAATCCAAAAGAAAGATTAAAAATGAATTACAATGCTTTAATGATGGCAGATAGTGTAAATGCTTGCTTATTCGACATAATAGAGTTTGTAAAAGATTTAGAAAAAGGAGAATAGAGATGAGACATAGAAATAATTTTACGGGTTTAGGAAATCCAAATGACGAAATATTGCCAAATAATTTTGATTTTCCAAAGGAATTAAAAGATTTTGCTGACGATTTTATTGACAACTTCAAAGTCCCAAAAGAATACAATGGCTTCGATTTTTCGTTCTGGAATAATCAGTTAAAAGTTGGGATTGAGCCTACTTATGCTGGAGAAGAATTGGAAATTGTATGTTTTGACCTTGACGATAAATCAAATTGTTGGTGGAACACAGGAATTTCGTTTGGTGCTTATGGCACTGGGATAAGGTCATCAATTAAGTTTTACGGCGATTACAAAAAGAAAGGCAAATTTGTTAAATTTATCGATAAATGGTATGATATTGTAAAATCAGAAATGAAGAGGGTAAAAACAAAATGAACAAACTCTTAAAAGAATGGAAGCACCGGCTTCAACTTGATGACTGGCACATCGAACTCATAGAAAATTGCAGTCCAAATGAAATGACACTAAAAGAGTGTGCTGGCGAAACTGAATGGTGTGAGGTCGGAAAAACAGCCGTAATTAGAATTATAGACCCAAAAGATTACGGGAAGCGAATTGAACCGTTCGACTTTGAAAAAACACTGGTTCACGAATTATTGCACTGCAAGTTGTGCTTGCTAGGTGAAAGTGGTAATGACTTACAAGACAGACTTGTTCACCAATACATCGATGACTTGGCAAAGGCTCTTGTTAGTGCTAAAAGGAGGAAAAATTAAATGTTTTGGTGGATTTTATTAGGCTTATTTGGTGTTATGCTGATAGTGGGGATTATTCTTCTAATAGTAGATGCTAAGTGTTGGACAGTTGATTGTGGTCCTGCTGGGTTCGGCTTGACACTTTCTGGGGCGTTGTTCTTGATTGTTTTTGCAATGGTTATTTTTGCTATGTTAGTTTCAAACAATAAAGAGATTTCAACCTTCATCAGACAAAAAGAATATTTTGAAACAGTAGTGCCTACACTTCCAGCCTCAGACAATTATGCACTAACACAGAAGAAAATCGAACTTAATGAATGGCTTTATAAAGCACAATACGATAAAAAGCATTACTCATTCTTTAGTTTGTATAGCGACAAAGTTTTAGAATTGACAGAAATTCAATAAAAGGAGAAAAAATCGCTTGACTTATACTTGTATCGTGTGTATACTATAAGTATAAGTAGTTAAAAGGAGACAAGATGGAAAGATTGAATATCACAATGGACACACAAACTTTTCGTAAGGCAAAGGCTGATGCGTTCAAGTTAGGACTTTCATTATCTGCCTATATTCGACTACTTATAAATTCAAAATAAGGAGTTTATATGAGAAGCGAAAACTTGGTTGGTAAAAGATTTGGAAAGATTTTAATTACTGAGCATTATTATCGAAAAAATAAGAAAGGATATAATGTTCAATATGTAAAAGGTGTTTGTGATTGTGGCAACAATGTAGACATTTATAAACAAAGTTTATTTGGTAAGCACCCAACAGTTTCTTGTGGTTGCAGATTAAAAGAAATTCATACTTACGGAACGAGAACAACACACGGGATGTCTGACACTTCTTTGTATAACAGATGGCTTGGAATGTTTGGAAGGTGCTACAACAAAAACAATAAAAAATATAAAAATTATGGTGCAAGAGGAATAATTGTTTGTGACGAATGGAAAAATTCATTTCAAAACTTCTATGATTGGTCTATGAAAAACGGTTTTAACGAGTCTTTAACCTTAGACAGAATTGATGTGGACGGGAATTATTGCCCTGAAAATTGCAGATGGACCGATATGTTCACACAAGAAAACAACAGAACAAATAACAGAAAAGTGGTATATAATAAAAAAGAATATTCACTTTTAGAATTAAGCAAAATAAGTGTAGTGGATTACAAAACATTGCATCAAAGATTATTTAGGTATAACTGGGATGTTGAAAAAGCAATCAATACACCATCAAGAATAAAAAAGAAAACGAACAAAAAGGGAGAAAATAAATATGAGACGAGATGATTTTATAAAAATTTTAGAGTATGCTCTTTATATAAAAAATGATATCAAAAGAAACAATTTGAATGTAAAACTAATATACAACAAACCTGCTACAATTTTGTTTGTGGGGGAACAGAAGATTGTTGTTAAAGCATATAAAGAAGATTTTGACGAAGAAAAAGGTGCTTGTATGGCGATACTTCAATATCTTGGCATTTCATACCTTGACTTACAAAGACTTATCAAGAGTGCCACAGTTCAAGAAAAGAAAGCACCTAAGAAAGTAAATGTTGCAGATGTAACAGTAGAAGGACAATCTATTACTGGGGAAAAAACAGTTGCAGAAAAGCCTAAAAAGAGAAGAACAGGCAGACAAGAAGAAACAGTTGATGTGACAAACTCAGAAGGAATAACATATACTATTCATAGAGGTAAGCGTAGAGGTGTTGGGCAAAAATTGCAACAAGGCGATGCAGTTCTGTTAAGACTTTGCAAAGTTTATGACTGGGAAGAGATGGATGTTGTGAGAAAACTAATTGGTCAACCTCTTGTAGTAGATTATGTTGGCGAAAACTCTGTTAGAGTTGTGCTTCCATCTCAAGGGACACACGAAAGAACATACGAATTTTCAAGAAACGAAGTGGATAGAATTTAGGAGGTAAATTATGAATTATAATGATTATGGATGTGGCTTTATTTCAATACCATACACAGAGCCAAAGATTTATCAACAAGGGTGGGTATGCCCAAAATGTGGTGGAGTATATTCTCCAAGTCAACATTGTTGCCCAAACTGCACACCAGCACAAGGGCTTAAGGTTACTTGGGGCACAGGAACTGCTGGTCCATCAACAGAACCACCTAATAACATTTCAATATCACACACAGGGTGGACAAGTTCGGCACTACACCCTAATTGTGATTATGATATAAAGATTTATGGCTGTGCAGAGACAAAAAGGGGTAGGGGTAGACCAAGAATACACCCAGTTAAGCCAAAGAGACCAGTTGGAAGACCAAGAAAAATTGTTAAATAAAAATCAAAAATTAGGGAGGAGATATGGTATATAATTTTAAGACAGCGAAGGAAATCAAAAGGGTAGATAGAAGCAATGCTGTCATTATGAAAACAGGGTTTAATTTGATTGATGCCACTATCGGTGGGTTAGACTTGGGGCAAGTTACCATTGTTAGTGGTTCAAATGGGAGTGCGAAGTCGACCATATTAAATCAATTAGCCCTTAATATAATACAACAAGGATATAGTGTTGGAATGTTTTCTGGGGAGTTGTCAGACTGGCGACTTATGAACTGGCTTTACTTGCAAGCGTCAGGTCCAGACAATGTTCAACTCGCAAAGAATAAGGCTGGCGAAACATTAAACTTTTATGTAACAAGCGACTTCAACAAAGACAGAATTGACGAGTGGCTTGGGAATAGACTATATATTTATGACAATGATGGTGGTATGGACATTAAGACCATTGGGAAAAGCATACAAGACCTTGTTAGTGAAGACCCAAAAGTGAAACTTGTGATACTTGACAACCTTATGGCTATGGATATATCAAAGTATGGTGCTGATAAGTATGAGGCACAGAAAGAGACAATATTGAACTTGTGCCAACTCGCCAAAAAGAAAAATGTTCACATTATCTTTGTTTGCCACCCAACAAAAAGTATGGACTTTATCCGAAAAGAACAAATTAGTGGTTCAGCAGACCTTGCAAATGCTGTAGACAACATTCTTATATGCCATAGAAACACCCAAGATTTCAAAACAAGGTCAAAGGCTTTCTTTGGCTGGACTGACGAACACCCTATTTATCAATATGACAACATTATTGAAATCGCAAAAAATAGGGAACTTGGTAGCATCGAAAAACTTTGTGGCTTTTACTTCGACCCAACCTGCAAAAGACTCAAAAATACAAAAGACGAAAATATTCATTATGGTTGGGAAGAAGGTTACAAGCAAACTGAATTAGTCGAGATTCAGGATGATGGACTTCCATTCTGATAGTGGGGAGAAAATGAACAAATTTGAAATTGAAAAAATAAAGGACCAAATCAAGCAACTTCTTTCGCTTGACGAGATTATAAGTCATTATGTTGGACAGAAGAATCATTACACGAATAGATATAAGTGTCCATTCAACCACGATGAAAGCAAGTGTAACCTTGAAATTTGTGACACATACTGGAGATGTTATAGTTGTGGCATAAGTGGGGATGAGATACTTTTTGTTCAAAAACTCTTTAACTTGCCAGACTATCAAAGCACATTGTTAAAAATTGCTCAAGACTTCAATCTTAAGACAGATTTCGAGTTCGACCCTAAATATGAAGCCAAAATCCAAGCAGTGAAAGCAGAGAGAGAACGCAAGGAAAAAGAAGAAGAAGAATTTCGCTTGCATAAAAAAGAAATCTATGATAAACTGATTAAGAGACAGCACGAACTCGAAAGGGTGATTATTGAACATAATCCAGACCCTAGAAAGAGTTTCAATATTTATGCACTAACGAAACACCCTGAGTATGTAATGCTCGCAACGAACCAGTATAACAAGAACGAGGTTTTGGTAAACATCTTCAACGAACAAGATATTTCTGACTATGCTAGTGTAGTATATAATTATATTGAAGATACCCCAGAGCAGTTTTTGCGTAGAGTGGTGGCTGACATCGTTAGTGGTAAAATAAAAATTAACAAAAAGGGAGATGTGGTAAGCGTATATGGCTACAAGTAGAAAACACGCAACTAAAGAAATGGTAGAGAAACAAAACAAAGTTTTTGAGATTGTTTCATATTCGCAACAAGAACTTCTCAACCAAAAGAAAGAGCAGTTGCCAAAATACATCAAAAAAAGAAAGAAGCAGTTCCTTAAAGAACTCGAGGCTTATGGTATAGCGAAAAAGCAAGAAGACGATATGGTAAGAATTATGGATAAAACCATTCCACTTCTTGACTTAAGCGACCTTTGTTTCAAACCTTTTATTAAGGGTATAGGACTTGCACCAGAATATAGTGCAGAAGAACTCGACTTGGTGTTTGACTACTTCAAAGAGTGTATAAGAGAAATGAATAAATACGAATTATTTCCACCACTTAAAGAGCAGTTTTGCCAGTTGTGTGGATTTTCAACAGAGCAGTTCTCAACATTGAAGAACTCGTCTAGCCCAGAAATTAGAGAAGTTTTACTCAGGGTTGAAGACTACATTTGCAACTTTATACACATTGGAGGGATGACTGGAAAGATTGAAAAACTTAACTCAATCTTCATTCCTAAAACTTTAGGGAGAAAAGAGGCAGGAGAACAAGCACCAGTCACAAACAACAATATGCTTCTCGTTAGTGAAAAAGAGTTCGCAGAACTGGTGAACAAGTTCAAGGCAAACTAACTTATGATACACTACGGATTTCCAAAGGGGGCAAGACTTCTTGTCATTATGAAAGATGGAACTAAACTGGTTGACAAATATGTAGAAACAAAGCACGCAACATTGGTGCTGGAAAATGGCACTATCAAGTATGAAAACATCAGAAGCACGACAATTTACAAGGGGAAGGTTGAGTAATCGCCTTCCTTTTTCATTATATATACTAAAAATATTGAAAATTTGCCACCAAATTCGGCTGTTTTAAGTTTTCTCGATTAAGTTTTCACGAAAGAAAGTTTCTGCCAAAATAGAAGCAATAAAAAAGAGTGACCTAAATTTGTCACTCCGAAAACTTCGGCTCTGTGTCACTCTCTTGCATTATGTTAAATTCTTTTTTAACGAGTTACAGCAACCAAGTTTTTCTTGTAAAAAGTGTTTTTATACATAAATATTGCTCCTTTTACACTTGCACTATATCATAAATATAATAGTTTGTCAAGAGGTTTTGTGAATTTTTATGCATAAAATTGTATATTTATACATTTTGAGGAACATACCAAGCCAAGTCACAGAGTTCGTCACCACAGTCAAAAGTGTCATATAGGTCTCCATTCACCACAGTTGTGAGGTGACCTTCAAGCCTTATAAGATATGTGCCATAAGGGTTTTCGTCTGCAAATTCACTTACTGTCATATTATTACAATAAACAGGGATACATCCAAAAACATTCTCTAACAGATTTTCGTAACACAAAACGCTTAAGCGTGGGCACGAGAAAAGACTGCTCGTTAAATACAATTTCTCCTGTATGTCATAATAGTCGCTGTTAGTGGCGAGTGCAATAGCCCTTGTAACGCAATCGTCTGTATGCTCTTTTGCTGGGTTCAAGTTTGTGTAAATAAACTCCATAGTATTCTCCTTTATTTTGTATAATTATTCACCTTCTACAATGTTGTCATAGTATGAAGCAAGTTTTTCTCCATACTGCAATTCTGCGTCTTCATCGCAAAGCCAGTCTTTTGCCATTCTTACATAAAGGTCCATATTGCCTGTCCCTAATGTTTTGTGGTAGTCGGTGTATTGCATCAACGCAGTGGTGTAAAGTTCTGGGAAAGTAAATTCTTTGAACTCAATTCCCATATCTTTTGCTTTGCGTTCCATATTCTCTTTTGAGAAATAAGGTTTGTCTTTTTCCTCGACATCTCTCATAAGGTCCTTAGACCACTCCATAAGTTCGTCATCTGAAAGGTATTCGTCAGAACCGTAATCGTATCTCATATCTCTGCCACGATAGTCTCTACTTCTTCTCATTGGTTCATAATAATTATAATCCATAGAATGTTCTCTATCGTATTCAGAGTCTCTGCCCATTCTCGAACCTGAGAGTCTTTCATCTGAACGATAATCATATCTTGTAGGATATTCTGGACCATAATATTCATAATCCATTGAACGCCCATAGTTTCTATCTCTCATCATTCTACGAGAAGCTCTGTCTCGCATTCTTCTATCTCTCATCATTCTGCGTGCCATACTACGCCTCCTTTTCAATGTTAAGAACTACACTTGTGAATGTTGCTCCTACACCTGTGTTTTCAAGAGTAATAGTTTTGGCAACAGTTGAATTTACTCCAAGAACGCAAGCACTATCAACAAGAACAAAGTAATCGATTACAAAAGTTCTGAGTTCTGTGTCAGGCGTTGTGATTGTTTGAGTTGAAACTGCACCAGTTACTGGCACTCCATTTTCAAAGAGCTGAACTGTTACATCGCCAGCTTCAGTTCCTGTTCCTACAAGAGTTGCTGTTATATGATAAATACCATCCCAGTTAAGTGTTACGCCTGTGCTTGTGTTATCAAACACCCTTGCTCCACAGCTGTTTCTTCTACAGTATCTTCTGTAAACATCTCCAATTTGGATAAGCCCACCAGTCAAAACTGTCTGAGTAGCAAAGTCTTTTACACCAAGTAAATATAATGAATTTGTATTGTTTGCCATTTTTTCTCTCCTTTTATTAAAGTAAAATAGGGTGAGGAGACTACCCACACCCTATCTACTAGCATTTTTGTTAGTTGTTATTCAGGATATTTTAATCTCCTATGTTAGTGCGATAATTAGTCGCTATTATTGAACATTTTGGCATCCACAGCCACCGTTGCAGGTAAAGATTGGAACTCTACCATAAACTGGTGTTGATGGAACTGGGCAGTTAGAAAGTCTGTTGTAAAGTGCATCAATTTCTTCAATTTGTCCTGCTCTAATTTGTGCTGTTTGAGCTACTTGACTTGCTTTAAGGTCTGCCATACTCAACTGACTTCTGAGTGTTGCAATCAAGTCGTTCTTTGCATCAATTTCTTGTTGACACAATTTGTCGAGAATTGCTTGTGTATTTGCTGTGTTTGACGCAATCACATCTCTCAAGCCTTCACTAATAACAGTTCTTGTAGCACTTCCTTCTGTCGCTACTGTGTATTTAAGGTCTGCTGATGCAAGCCTATTTTCGCAACAACAGGTCTGGAATGCTGATGCTAAGTCAGTTACAGAATTGTGAACACTGTCTATGTCTGTGTGCAATGAGAGGTTGTCAAATCCTCTGTTTGTGTTAGCATTTACATCATACAAGAAGTTGTTGCCATATCCTCCAAAGCCACCATTTCCAGCGAAGCCATTTCCACCCCATCCGAAAATCATAGCGAAGAGAAGGATTGCCCAAATTCCGTCTGACCCACCAAAGAAGCCTCCGTTGTTGCCATTGCTACCCAAGTTGATTGGGCTATCTGTTTCAAGATACATAATTTATTTCTCCTTTTATTAAATTTTTATATATCAACGCTTTCTACCTAGTCGACATCAGAGAAAGATTGATACCATACTGATAGTGGTCCTAAATTTTCAGACCATTCTTCCTCATCATATCCAACATAGGTTGAATATTGATATTGTGCTGTTTTGCATATTGCATAGTAAATTGCTGTGGCGTCATCCCACTTTGTCTCATTTGATTAAGCATTGCGTTTGCTTGTGGGTTGTTTCTCGCAATCTGCTCTACCATTTGCTGTGGGTTACCTTGCCCACTCATAACCTGCATTATAAGTTGCATTGGGTTCATATAAGCCTCCTATTTCTTGATTACTCTTTTAAGAATCTCAACTTCTCTCTTGATTGCATCGATTTCAGCAGAAAATTTCTTGAAGTTCTCTTTCATTTGCTTTTCAAGAGATTTGAGGGTTAAAACCTTCTCTTCTTCCATAGTTCTATTCCCCCTTCAATTCTTTGGCACTAAACTTGCTTTCAATCTGCCCAATTTTGTCAGAAACTCGTTTTGTGAAAGATTCAAACGCTTCCTTTGTTACATACCCATCTAAATTTTGGACTTTTTGGGGTGTAGAAAGCCCGTTTTGCTCTTCTTCGGTAAGTTCTTCAAGTCTGTATGCTTTCGTGGTAGAAAAGCCCATTTGGTCGGCTGATTTCACATAAGCGACTTTTGAGTCTCTATCAATGAACAATTCTGTTGTGTTTGGGTCAACAATTCTGCCTGCCACTTCTTTTGCATTTAAGAACATAACATTCTTAAAAGGTGACATCATTTGTGTCTGCTCTGGTTGTTGTGCCATTGATTGTTGTGGCATAACAGGTCTTTGTTGATAGCTTGGCATATATGCTGGCTGATAATTGTATCCATTCAAGTATGGATTTAATGAACTATAATTGTTATAACTTGCCATTATTCCTTAACCTCCTTTGCTTTCTTGCTAGCATTTTTGATTTTTTCGGCTTTCAGCATTGCTATAATGGTATTAAGTTTTGACTCAATACTCTCTAGCGTTGCTTGAACCTCTTTGTGTTTGAAAAACATAGACACCTCCAATTTCTTATGTTGATGCCCACATTTTATGCTATATGTATTCATTTTGTGCTTGACAGAATATGGACAAAATAAAAAAAGACCACTATCAAAGTGGACTGATGATGGACAATAAAAAAAGAACAGGCGTTATACCTGCTCTTTCTGCTTAATATACTCTTTGAAGTCCTTAGTTATACGATATTTATATTTAGTAACTGTATCCCACTCAACATTTCTGTTGGTAGTGCAAAGTATATTCCAGATTTGCTTGTTTGACAGCTTGTCCACGAAGAACATAATTGCCAAGTCTTGTTTATCTTTCTTATACTCAAGTTCGTTACAAATATCTATAACTTGTTCTTTTGTTAAATGCTTTATGTCAAATTGTTTCACGTGAAACATTTCCTTGTTGTCTATCAAGTCTTGAACATACCACCCTAAGTAACAAATGCCAAAGGCGATAGGTATGCTTGAAAAGAAACTTATTCTGGTTGGAAGCGATATTGGTATGCACAGCCATATTATACCAAGCGTCATTATTAAGCAATAGCCAGTCTTATAAAAGTGAAATTGCTTGCTAAAGACTTTGCGAATGTATATATGTGCTATACAAAACATAATGCCTTCAATCCAACGCTGTGTGAACCAAGAACATAAAGCGATAGAACCTATAACTATTATATAAACCCATAACTCATCTGTTATGAAGTCTCGAGCACAAATCTTAGCCCTCAACAACTTCTGCTTTAGGTTTGTCGAACTCTGCTCGTTTTGCAACATAGATAGCCTTCTCCGATTCAAGTTTTGCTATTTTCTTTGAGATTGCCTCGATTTTGTTGTCGTAGTATTTTGGTCCTTTCTTGCCATATACTGGTGGTAATTGCCAACCCATAATTAACCCTCCTGTTTATTAGATTTGTAGTTTCCACAGAAATACAAAAGCATCAACCACAAATACATATCGATTGAGAGCAACATAATATTTAATGTTGTAACTGTTGCAACATATGCCATCAAGTTTCTTATGCTAAGTGTCAAGAACTGATTTGCAATATGAATTGAGAAACAAACAGCAACGGACTTAAGGTTAGAGCCAAAGATTGCTGGTAAGAAAACAAACGAAGCATAGCTCAAAACTGTGCTGAGATTTATATCAACAAATCTAAGACCTATTGTAGCACCAATTACTCCAAGCACTACCACACATTGCCACCATTTAAGATACCATCTATGGCACACTGCACACAAATAGAACCAGTAGGTTATAAATGATGTCAGAATACCAAACAGATAGTATAGCCACTGATGTTGGTCGATATATTGACCTATGCTAATCAGTGTTGGGTTCTCGATTGCCAAAACAAACTGTTGTGGAAAGAAGAACTTGAGAACATAGCACGCAACAATGAACACACTCATCAATACAACCATTGTAGTCAATACTTTCTTATTCATAGAATTTTCCTTTCAAACAAAAATGCCACCAGAGTTTACTTTCGTAGGCTTCTTTGGTGACATAATGTAAATGTTATTAAAATTGAATTTGTTTTACCTCAGGTTTTGCTTCTTGTGCAACTTGAGTTTCAACCTTCGCTTTTTCACCATCAACAACGCCTTGAACTTTTGCGATTGCTTCCTCGTTCAAACCAAGTGATTTGAGTTGTTTAGCAATCTTGTTATTTGGATTTCCTTTGAACCATTTTGCAAATACTCCTAAAACGAGCTTTACAAGTTCACGAACCCCAAAGTTCTCATATACAGCATACAGCGTGGTTGTTACACCAAGTTCTGCCCCTGCATATACAAGATATTCTGAGAATGATATTTTGAATAAAGCAAAGTAAATTGCTGAGCCTCCAAATGCCAAAGCAACATCAGAGATGTAGTAAACCAATTTTTTAATTTTGCTTGACTTAATCCAGCAGAACGCTTTGCAGAGCTTCAAGATTCCAATAAGGAAAATGATGCTTACTGCAATTACAAGTATAGCCAAGCCATAAGTTTCAACATAAGAAATTATTTTATCCATTTCAAACATCTCCTAACTAAAATGCTATTCCTGTTCCCTCGACTGCTTCTTCTGCTACTTCTTCAGCAACAGGCTCTTCGTCTGGAACTTCAATTTCCTCGACTCTTGTCAAGCCTTCGAGTGTTTTGTCGATTCTCTCAACTACTTCAGCGAAATCTGCATCGATTTTTTCCATAGCAATTCTCACTGCTTCGGCTTTCTCTGCTTCAATTCCTGCTTTCTTTTCGTAGAGTTTCTCAACAATGTCTTCAAAGCCCTCGAGTGCTTTTACTTCTTGTTTAAGCATAGTCACCTTGCCTCCTTTCGTTAAATTTATTATACTTGCTTGCTTATTGTCGACATCGACAAACAAGGTATAACCATTGTATTTTGGAACATCTACCTGTTCCTGCACTATCATAAATGCTGGTCGCTGTGTGATAAAGGTGTCTTTATCTTGTTTACTCATACTAGATTATATGCAAACAAGCCAAGATTGTAAGACAGATTGCCGTTACTATTGCTAGTGCAAAGATTACCCAGAAAACTATCTTAAGTTTTGGTTTTACACCGTCTCCTGTCTTCTCGTATCTGCAGATGATTCCATCAAGGTTGTCTATCGCAACCTTCACGATACCACAAGGCACACCAATAATCAATGATAATACTACAAATAGTGGCGAGAAAATCCATACAAGGAATTTCATCAGTCCACGAGGTAGGTGTTTGTAAATACCAAATGTATTAAGCACTGCTTCGTAAAGGTCTCTTTCTGCCTTCTGTAATTCTGTTTCAGCGTTTACATAGTTTGTTTTAGCCTCAGAAGCCTTCTTGTTTGCTTCATTTACAAGTTCCTCAGCCTTTCTGTCAGTAAGTTCCTTCCTAATGTTTTCGTCTTGTATTGCACTAACAGTGGTTAAAGCACCTACGACATCTTTTGCCTGTTCTTCCATATTCTTGTCAGTGTCAATTTTCATTTTAATATCGCTGACAGTAATTTGGTCGATTGGTTTGTAAGACTCCTTCTCCTTGAGTTGCAATTCGAGCTTCTTGTTCTCTATTTGTTTATCAAGTTCATCGAGTTCTTTATCTTCCATAAACACCTCGCTTTTATCTATTTTCATAATAATATTCGATTTTTGGGTTTGTCAAGTATTTTGACATAAAATTTTATTGATTTAGCAAATATTTAATTGTGTTATCTTATCTATTGTTTGCGTATTCCTTTAACGCCTCGACAAGTTCATCCGTTGTTATCCCCCACTCACTCAAACCTTTCGGCTCTTTGTTCATAGGTTTCGTGCAAATCGCTTTTATCAAGTCCAAATCAACATTGACTGCAATGTGGACTGCAACATAATTCATTCCGTTGCGTGTCATTTGTGCAATTCCGCAAACTTTATACCCCTTTATAAGTATGTCGTTTCCGTCATAAATTGCAGGTATGTCTTTCTCGTGCAAGAACTTAAGTAAATATTCAACAAAGTCGCTTACATAGTAATTTCCTGCACCCTCTGGCACAAGTATTCCCACTTCAATGTCGCCCTCGCTTATTACAAGAGAACCACCCATATTGAGTGGTAGTGGCAAAATCGCCACACCCAACTCTTTTCGTTTTTCTTCATCATAAGAGTTTCCGTTGACTAAAACATAGTTTTTATCAACCACCCCATAGATGAAACAGCTTTCTTGCTTATTCATTCCATTCTTCAACATAAAGTCACAACTATATCTATCTACTACAATTATTTTCATAAGTCACTCCTTTAATAACCTATAATATAAGGTTGTAAATCTTCCCAAGAATAATAGTATTGGTCATAGAATTGGTCTGGGACCTCAATGTTGAAGTCTGGACCAAGAGATGAAATCGCACCGAATATAGTTGTATAATCTTCAGTTGAAGGTTGCTCATCTTCTGTTGTAAACCTAACGGTCCCCGTCTTGAATGTTTCAAGAGCATAATTGTCTACCCACGCAATTGGTCCAATAGTCATTGTATAGTTTGTTGCAGCTGTGCCTGAACTGTTTGTTACATTCCCATTTCTAAATGCACTTTCTCCAATTCCTATCAATGCACTATCACCAATTGTCATATTCGTTGCCAAGAATGAAACAAAATTAAATGCATAATCTCTAACATATGAAACATTGTTAAGGGTAAGGTTTGAAATTTTTAATGCACTCGCTGTTGATGTCCCTGCAAAAAAGTAACTAGGAATGTCTGCGTTGCAGGTTACTGCACACCCAGCACTTGTTGGAACTACATTTCTAAATGGTGCTAATGTCGCCGAAAATGTTTGAGAACCTTTATAACCATTGAATGTTATAGATGATGGAGAACCACCAAATGCTTTGTCGCCTATAATCGACAAATTTGAAGAAAGAACAATTGATGACAAGTCTGAACCTTGAAATGCAGAACCACCAATTTGTGTGAGATTATTTATACCATTTATAGTTCTGGTCCTCTGCGTAAAGTTGGAAAAAGCACCACTATTTACTCTTGTTGTATTATTCAAATTGATGGTTGTTAATACAGTGGCACCCCTAAACGCCCCAGATTGAACAAATGTTACACTATTAGGAATTGTATAAGAAGAATTTTGATAATTCCTTCCAAAAAAATATAGCGTTGTCTTGTTTTTGTTAAAGAGATTTCCATTTTCGCTGGAAAAATATTGATTGGAACTGCTTACAGTTATCGCCAAATGAGTGCAATCTTCAAAAGGGTAATTTACTCCAAGAATATTGTAACTTGTTGTTTCAATAGTTGAAGAATACCCCAAATCTTCTACACTTGCAGATATAGTTAAAGAAGTTAGATTAGACGCACCAATGAATGCACCTTTCGTTATTTTTTTTACTTTATTACCTATGGTCAATGTTGTTAGAGTAGTTTTACTAAACAACCTATCCCCTATAACTTCTAAATTTCCCCAATCTGTAATGCTATTTATACATTGCACATAAGATGTTGTGGCTTTTGCAGAATTGAATGACATTGCTGAAATTTCTTTCACATTCTTGAATGTTATATCTCCTGTGTCTGCTGTTCCATCATCTGCTTCTGCACCATATTGCCCAAAATATACATTTGTTGCTGTTGAACCTGTTACAGTTTTCGTTATTCCACCATAAGTTATTTCTGCTGTTTGATTATCAAATGGTATAACAGAAAAACCTAAAAACTTGCAGTTATTATAAGTCGTCGAACCTTTGTAGACATTACTTGTAATCTTTGACACATTAAACACAATATCTGTTGCTTTTTCAAATACAACAACCCCATTATAAATAACTTGGTCTAAATCAACACCATTATACACCACACTATCTATTGTTGTTCCATTATATGTTAATGTCATTTCTTTTCTCCTATAATGTTGTTATCGTTAATGTTGTTCCTGAAAGCGAATAAGTTGCTTGTGTTCCTAAATCACTACTTTTTGCAAGTGTGCTTCCGTTATATGTTGGTCTTGTTGCAGAGCCACGAAGTGTTAATGCGTGTGAACTATGTCCTACTAACAATGTCGTTGCATTACTTCTTCCAAACAATGTTGCAGTTCCTGTATCTGTAATTTGTCCTGTTGTTCCAAGTATCATCTTGCTTGCTGTTGCACTATCGCCACCATTTAGTGTAATTGGACTTGTTAATTGTCCACCACTTAATCCATCAACAGATTTAGGAATTGCATCGTAAACGCCACCCGATGAAACGGGGTTTGTTGACCCACTTGTTGGTGTGCTATCAATGTTTAGCCTAGTCTCCAATTTATAGAAGGTAATTGTAGAGCTTGTGATTGCTCCAACCCATCTATCAGGAACACTTGTCTCTGTAATAGATATAATGTCTCCAATCCTAAGTGATGTCAATGCAATAGTGTTGCCTTGAACATCTACGACATTAAGTGAAGTCGCAATGGCTATTGTGTCATTTGTAGAATTGAATGTGGCATTTGCACTACCAGAGCCACTATAACTAATAACATAGTTTTGCGTCTTACCTTCTGCAATTTCGGCAACATCATTTATTGCGTTATAGATTCCACTTGATTTTACAGGATTGCTTGAACTTGCACTTGGAGTATCATCAAATGTTAATGCGTTTTGTTTCCCATTCCAAGTAGACTTCTCTGTATCTGTAACCAGTCTATGTGTAGAATCATCGGCAAGCTCAGATAATTGCGTTGGAACATTTTCTGCATTTGCGACCTGTTTCCCGTTTTGATAAATCACATTAGCATAGATGCTGTTCCATTGAAAAGTTGTAGAACCCAAGTCATATGTGTTCGTTGCTCTAGGCAAAATCGTTTGTGCCTTTAGTGTTGCCTTGAATGTTTTTTCTCCTTCAACATCCTCGTTTCCCCATTTTGCAACATATAATGTTCGGAATGCTTTATTCCCTGAAGAATATAAATTAGTGCTCGTGCCTGTATAAGAGCTGTCGCCAACTTGCGTGATTTCAAAATTTGACAAGTTTTGATAAAGCCCATTTTCGTTCCCGAACTTATGAAATACTAAAATATGGTCTCCAACGCTTAAAGAGTCATACTTCGAGCAGTTGACAAAATTTACTATAGTTAAAGATGCCCAGTAATCCTCTTCTATTGCAAACGCTTTATATGTTCTTCCATCAACCAATGGCAAATAGTCATTTAGCGTGTTTGTTATAACCTTATTTTGAACAGGGTTTTCGCTTGTAGTAGAAAGCTGATTGTCAATCGTTGACCCTCCACCACCTTGTTCTAGTTCTTTGACTGCTTTAACAAGTTCAGCAGGGGTTGGATTATTTGGTAATGCCATTTAACACCTCCTACCTTACAGATACTGAGCCTGTAAATTTTGTATCTGTAATAACATAAACATAAGTGCCATCTGATTTAAGTCCTGCAAGCACCTGTTCACCATTTGAGTTATAAACAGCAAAAGGTTTCTTTGCAGAAGTAATTGTCAATGTGTAGAATCCATTAGCATCTGCACTTGCACTCCAACCTGCATCACTTGATGTAAACGATATGTCTTGCAGTGGAGAAACATACACTGGAGTTTCTGCATTGTTTATTTTAATATTTCCATTTGTCGATGAACTTTCAACTTTTGTGTATCCATTTGGATTGCTTGCCAAGTAATAACTTTCTGCCAAGTCACTTGCAGGGATGCCACCTGCTGGTTTAAGATACTTTGCATTCCAATCTGACTTATTTTGTGCTGTTACAAATTTGTTTGCAGAAGTTGAGTCATCAATCAAGTCAGCATCAAGTTTGTTTGTTGAGGTGATTTCACTCTGAAGTCCACTTACAAGGTCAGCGACACTAAATCTTACTGTTGAGCCACCTTCAAGTGTAAGCACAACTTCTCTAGTAGCACTATCATAAGAACCACTAACAACGACACTTTCCAAAGGTAAGTCAATCGTTTGTGCTGTTCCCAAGTTGTTCCCATCTTGGTCTTTGAGTTGAATCGTAACAACATAAGTAGAACTGTTCATTGTCAAAGAAATATTTGCACCATATTTTGTGCTGTCTGGTAAAGCTCCTATATCGCCAGCTTGAACTGGAACAGTAATATTAACATTCTTATTTGCATCAATCGTTTGTGGTGTGCCATTTACAGAAATGCTATCAATCTTACCACCATTTTGGTCTACATAATCTTGAGTAGCAAATGGACTTGTGCCATCACCATCATTTGTGACGTCACTAGTTTTTTCTATAATAGGAATATCGTCAATTCTACCCTCAAGTTCAGAAAAGTTGTCATTAAGGTCTTTCTGCGTCTCCCAAGCTGTTTGACTTGTAAGTTTAACTTTCTTTACTGCCATTATCTATCTCCTTTGATTAAAATTTTGCATTCAACTGGCGTATCCGACTTTATTACAATGCTATCATTTGCCAGCAACTTCCAAGCTGGAATGTTGTTTTCGTATCCTGCCTCATCCTCAGCATCACCACTATCAGCAGGTGAATTTATGAGCATCTCCTCAACATAAGCATTCAGACATTTGTGGGTCGCATAAGGTATTACTAATTTGTAATATGAACTTGTTTGAACCCAGTCGCTAACCTGATACTCGAGCCAATCAAATGGCACAAGCGTTGCACGAATCGTTTTGTTAGTATTATCTACTATTACATTTATGTCATTCGTGCTCTCGCCTGTATATACGATTGCAACTTGCCTAAGGCTTCCAAAGTCTGAATTGATTTGTTTTGCCATTGATAGTGCAGAATCAATTTGCCCTGTATCGTTTATAGTTCCATCAATTTGAGCTTCATTGTTCAAACAGGAACATACTTTGCTTAAATCCATTCAGCACCTCCTATTCGATGATTTGGTCTAAGATTTCAAAACCTGCCTGATTTGGCGTATTTACAGTTCCATCTGTGAATGTATATTCAACTTCATAAATATACTCTCCCACAGGTATTCCTGCTGTCTCATCGCTTTCAAGTCTAACAGTAAAATCTTCTGCGTTTTTAGTGAACTCTTTTGAGAACACTTCTTTGTAAGAATCATCAGACAATTTGAACAAGCATTTCTCAATAAGTGTAAAGTCAACCAAAGTGCCATCAGACAACTTAGGGACTGCCCTAAAGTTGGCAGTATCCCCTTGTGTCAAGTAAAAGTATAGTTGGTTGTCACCATATTTGTTCGTTTTAACTGTTGAATATAACATACCAGTCTCCTTTCTTTATTATTAAATAACCTGTTTTCAGATTTGTCAAGTAATTTAGCTGTATTCTCTTTGCCATATTATAAGATTTGCCCATTGAGTAAGGTAATTTGTAGGGTTGTTATAATATCTTTTAAGATATACTTTTGCTGTTCCATCCAAATAGATTGCAACGCTATCACCCAAAAAGTTTGACAAACGATTGTCGTCTGAATATTCGTATGGATAACCATCCCACGCAATATCACTACCTTCCATAAGATTGATAATCTTTCCAATGTATGTCGTGCTTGAACTGTCAACATAAATATTTGCAAAGTCTTCATTGTATCTTCTAGTAGAATATGTCCTACCAGTCGAGTTCTCTCTGTAAGATAGTGTCAAAGAGCCTAGTTTGTGTTGTAAACTTGGGTCAAGTCCTGAAACTATAGCACCATCCAACTCAACGCTTTGCCCTGAACTTCCTGATGGTGTTGGCAAGTCTGCACCTGAAGATACAGAATATTCTACCCATCTCCATTGTTTGGCTGTAATTGATATAGCAACATTACCACTAACAGTAACAGTCTCTGAAAGTCCACTTAAGTCAGAACCACTAGATACAACAGAACCACCCATAGTAATAGTGTAAGAACGGATTCCTCCAGAATATGTGATAGTAAGAGCATCTCCCTCGTATAACGCATCTGAGTCTGTTAAATTGCCAGTAGGAGCACCTGAAGGACTATATGTCCTAGTTACAGTTGATATGCCTTTTGAAAGGGTATAATGTGGAGCACTCTTTGCTTTGCATTCTATCAAATTAAGGTCAATAAATGGGGCTCCTCCAGTTTTCCTAACTTTTCTTCCCACAACCCTCCAGAGCATAGGTGAGTCATCGCTATAAGTTCTTGCACTGTGTCCAGAGTTATCTTTGTCTACACGAACGATTTCACCAATTTGGAAAATGTCTCCATTTTCTGCGTTCTTAATCTTGTTCCCTTCTGTATCATAATAGTCTGCGAGAGATACTGTTGTTTGAGCATTTGATACTCCATCAGCATAATCAGCCAAAATGTCAGACTTTACAGAGTTATAGAGGTTTAAGCCATCAATAGTCGCTTGAGAATGAAATAAATATCCTTGAGGAAGAACAAAGTCAGAATCAATATCTACATCATAGTAGCTCTCTATTAGGCATCTAATAAAAGTAGAAAGATTAAAGTTAGTCAATATTTCTTCCAAATTCCCTGTGTAATTTCTATATTGTAGTGAATCTGCAGTTAAGTGAGTCGCTATATCATATATACAAAAATAACAAGTATATAAATTTCCATTCTTAATAATTTGAATAAACCTTCCAACATCACTTGCACTGTCTATGGTATGAGGCTTTACACTAACAATATTACCCCCAGACATATTACATAATGCAGATAACGCATCACTCTCGCTGTTTACGAATGTTGGAGTATATACTAACATTGTTAAGTCATCAAACTCAGTATTTCCTGCATCACTTTCCGTCTTAAATTGTAGAGCATACTTGTTTGGTTGAGAAAATTGCTGTGCTATTGTAAATGAATAAGCATTCTTGTTTTTTGTTGTTTTCATCGGTATCAATATTGCTTTTTTTACACTATATTGTCCAGCAATATCATATATAGAATCATCAAGAATAAATTTGTTTGAATCAAATGTGTATTTGCACACAAGTGCTCTATCTTGATTTGTAAAGTCTGCTCCAGCAACTGGATAGTCACCAAATATATAAAATCCATTTTCTTGAGTTGATTCGTATGTTAAATTTGGAGTATAGTCAGAATACAATCCACTATAATATTGTTTTTCCTCTCCATCCATAGACACATTTCCTATAGCATTGGTTTGGTCGTAAGTGTTTATTGATAATGTCTCATTTTTCCTTGCAGAGATATAAGAATTATTACTCTTGTATCCAACACTTGAAATCTTATTCTTCAAAATTATTGAACTATCAAAACTTGAATACTGACAATTCGCATTTATCACGCATACATTCTCTTGGCTCTCAGAAAACGCAGGTCTTGCAGAAACAAATTTTATATTGCCACTATCGTCTTCATAAGCCTGCAGTTGAGCCAACTTACATATTTCATTGATAGCATCAATCTTTTTGCCATCTCTCTTTATAAATGAATAAGGGATTGTAATGGATTTGAGATAGTTTTCGATTGTTTTCATTATATGTGTGCCGACAACAACTTTATTTGATAGTGCATCTGACACCTGTTGAGAGGTATATCCGAAGTCTGTCAGAACTTTATTTACAAGTTCGTATGCAGTTTTGTTGACATTCAGTTGAACCCCATCATAATCTTCTTGAGCTAGTTTATAGAGGTCCCCTTGCAATGTTAAACTAAGAGTATTCGTGTTCTTATCATAAGAAGAATTGGTAACAATATGCTTTCTTATTTGTTTACCATTTAGAAACACTTGTATTTCGAGGTTATCTTTCTTTAAGTTGCCATTTATAATGTTTTGATATATAGAGCCGTCAATATCAATAATTGTTGCATTGCCAGAACTATCAAGAGCACCGTATTGAATTGTGCTTGCGTCTGATGTGCTTTGGACATTAGTCTCAATCGATTTAATCCATCTCTTGTCCCACACAACTTCTGTGTTATCTAAAAGTTTGGTTTTTATAACAATATCTGCCATACTAACCTCCAATTACTTTGTAAACAGGATAGAGAGTAATATCTTTGAAAATTGTTATAGATTGTCCCTCATTATATTTCCAGCCACTACCAGAGCCAGCACCATCACCTTTGGTATCCCAATGGTCGAATGTATAGCCTGTCAATGCTGGTGCATTTGGTAAAACATATTGGTCTCCATAATTCACAGTGTCTGCACTTGATACTGTAATATTATAACCATTGGCATTGTATGAAATGGTTTTAGTATTTTGCTGTTGGACAACATCTCTGTTTGTAGCAACAAGTTTTACAGTGAAATTCAAAACGCCAACAAGTTCTGGGTTGAAGTAAAAGAGCTTTTGCCTCTCGCTTTGTGAACAATACATCTCTCGTTCAATCCACTCTCCAGTATCAACATTAAAGAATTTTACCATAAAGTGTCTTTGCTTTATCGCTTCTCTGAACTTCATAAAGTCTTGTATATTAAAATACTTAAAGTTTACTTCACAGCGTGCAACGAGCCCTACATCTATGTCATCCATATTCTCAAACGCAAAAGAGTTACTTCTGCTTGGCTCTTCAGCCCAAACAAATTCTTCCCAGCCCAACGCACTATCGTCAGCAATACCTCTGAATGGAATGCCATTGATATATATAGTGCCCAAAGTTGGTTGTCCGTTATTTGTAACATCAACCATTCCTGCGTAATCTATTTTTGCCATAGTCTTACTCCTATCTTAAATTTAATGATACATTTCGTCTATTGACTTCATTTCTAAAGCCAGCAGATTCAGCAACAGTTCGACCAAGAACATCCTTATCAACAACGATAGTGGATGAACCCTGTTGCATTGCAGTAAGCATTCCAGTATCATAAATCGCTTGAACAAAGCCTCGCCTCATACCTTCTGAGAGTTGGTCTATGTTGATAACATTTGTTTGACTGCCACCTGTATTTACGAGTGCTTCTGGAACGCCTCCCTCGTTCATATAGAACAATTCTGATTTATCTGGAATACCACCTTTTTCATATCCACCAATGTTTGCTTTTGGTATATGAGGAATTTTTGTGTTGATTCCAAACATTTGGAAAATCCAACCACCAGCAACGGTAACCATAAAGTTGATGCCGTCAATAAGAATATTCAACAGCGATACAAACATATTCAAAATACCGTTTACAAGTTTAAGGAATCCCCTCTTAATACTATCCCAAGCACCCTCAAAATCACCTGTCAACAATTTAAGCAAGCTACCTATAAGTTGGAATGCTCCAGAAACTTGTTGCACAACAGATTTTACCACATCAATAATTCCCTTGATTGCAGGTGACAAGAGTTTGATTATCAGATTTGCAATTTCCAAAATTGGTTCAGCAAAAGTTAAAAGAGAATCTAGTATTCCACTATCAGAAATAAGCGATATGACACTTTCAACAATCTTCCATATCTGCTTAAGGATTTTTAGAATATTTTCAAATGTCTTTGATAGTGCAGATGCGTCTTTGTTTACATCTCCTTCTTCAAACAATTCTTTTGGACTTGCACCATTATCTCCAGAAAGAGCCTCGAAAGAGTCGAAAGAAAGTTTTTGTGTCTTTTCAAGAGTTTTTGCATAATCTTCCACTTTCTTCTTTGCCTTACTATAAGAAGTGTCCCCCCTAAGTTTAGCCATAGCAAGATTAAATGCGTTTATAAAATCAACAAACAAATCTGCAAGCCTTGTTAATATAGGCTCAAGACTTATTAGAACTTGTGCTAGTGATACACCCAAAGTGTTCTTTATTTGCTTTAGCGAAGCGTTAAGATTTGATACCGTTTTATTTGCACTATCGCTGTATTGAACAAAATTATTCAATCCTTCTTGAAAACTGCTTGTTATAGAACGAATTAAACTTCTGATTGCTCTGTATATAGCAATATTCTTAATTCTGCCCCACAAAACTGCGAATTTGTTTGAAGTCTTCTTAGTTGATTCTTCAAGTTTTTGCATTTGCTTATAAACTTTCTTTATAGCGTTTTCAGTGCCTTTAGTGTTCTTCCCTTCCATATTGAAGTTAACAAACTCTTGTTGAAGACCAGACATTTTGTTCTGTAAATTAGACATTTTCTGTTTAACTGGGTCAAGAGAAAGCATCAATTTGTTCAACGCTTCTTGAGCATGACTCAGTTTTTCAAAATACGCCTGTTGTCTTTGATATTCTGCAGTAATTCTTTCTTCTGCTATTGCAATTTCTTTCGTATGCTCAACAGTTTTGATAACAGACATAAGTCTCGACTTAGCCATAGACTCATTATTTCTTAATGCCCCAATAGTAGTAGGGTCAGCACCTGTTACCATTGCTGTTCTCAATTTTGTTTGCGTTCTTTCAAGATTTTTTTGTGCAATTTCAAGTTGCTTTGATGCTTCTTTGATTGGGTCTGCAGATGTTTTAATCATCTTTTTCAAGCCAAAATCAACACGCCCCTTGCTTATGCTCTTGAATTGCGATTTTAATTGTTCTAGTTTGTTTTGTAAGTTTTGTAGGTCTTGGTATTCAGACCTTACTCTTATAATGATGTCTTGATTTAATGTGTCCATTCTTATTTTCTCCTATTTTTTGCAAATGCTAGACAACGAGCCTTCATCTCAGCCTTTCTGAGCTCTTCCTGCTTCACTGCCTTTTCTATTGGAGAAGATTTTTCTGTGCCGACATCAAAAGGCTTCTTTGGATAAATTTTCTTTGGGTGCTTACTGAACTGTAAGCATTGAGCAATAGCCATCATAAAGTATTGCCCTTGAAGAAATGCGACATTATTGTCGTATTCAAACTTAGCCTTCTGTTCTTGTTCATAGGCTTCCAAATACACCCAAAATAGTTCTGCATCTTCATCCCAAAACTGAACTGGCGTCATACCAATTCGTATCGATAGTGGGAAAAGATAATAAGACAAATAGTCAAGCAAGTTGTCGTATTGGTTTAGGATACTGCTCGCCTGACTATCTGCTTTGGAGTTTAATCCTCCCAAACTATCTGTTTTTTGTTTTGGTCGCCTGTCGTAAAAACCGACATTGCAAACTCAGTGAGTGCTGTTTGAACATCTTCATATTCGTTTTCAAATTTTTCCAAGATTTCATCACTCTTTTCTTTAGTGATGTCCTTATTGGCAACCTTAATCATATCGTAAAAAAGAATGTCAAGATTAGCCATAAGGTCTACGACTGCTTTAGCTTGAGATTCGCTGTCCTGTTTACCACCACTTGTAAGTTTTAGCATATCAGGTGCGATTTTGTATAATGTTTTGATTATACTTCTGTTTGCCGTAAGCACATATTTCTTATCACCTATCATTATCTTTTTTTGCATAGTTTTGTTATCTCCTTAAATTACTTTATTTATCTCCTTGATAAGCCCAGTCTCTCTTTGCAGGAACTGTAGAGTAATCGATTGGCATTGAACCTCCAGATGTAATTTGTGTCGTAAGACTTGCCTCGTCACCCAAGTTCGCCTTTATAACCGTATCAAGCAAATTGTTTATTTGTGTAATTGTGTCACCACCATCAAGAACATTTGCTGGGTTGGTAACATTTGTAATCTTGTTAATCCAAACCATATTTGATGGAGCAATAGTTACATTGATTTGGCGAACATCTCCACCAGTAATTCTTGGAGAACCAGCTGTTCCAGCATACAAAGACGCAGAACCGTCAGAATATACTTCCATATATGCTTGAGCCTTTAAGTTTGAAAGAATTTGAAGCCATCTTTCGTGCTTGTCAGCGGTATAGTTGCTTACAAGTTCTACAGGGTCAACAGTTGTTCTTCCTGCAATTTGGAAAATCTCTTTACCGTCAAGTTCTGGTGCGTCAAATGTTTCGGTGTCTCCACCATACTCGCCACCACTAACAAGAGGCAAAGCATACTCGAACTTTTGTTCTGTCGTATTGAACCAGAAGAACTGAGTTCCATACTCGCCAATAGCAACTTTAGTATCAAATGATGCTTCCATATCTTCAGTTAATACTTTTGCCATATTATATCTCCTTGTTTAAGATTAGTTTACTTGCGTTGTCTACCACGCCAGAGAATCTGAGAACCCTTCTGTTTACATTTGTCACAAATGATGACAATTCAACTTCTTGGTCTAATTTTAGTCCTCTATTATAGTAGTGTTCTAATTGTTGTCGAGTTTGCAAGATATAAGTTACAAATTTGGCAAGTTTCATATTTGCACTCCTTCGGTTCTTGCCACTCGTATAAGTTTCGACTGTGACGCTGAACCTTGTTAATGGTTCAACTTCGATGTCTTCTTGTGCTGGTGAGTATGGACCATTCTTTGAAACAGTAATCCATATCGCAGGGAATTTCGTGTCTTCATTAAAATCACTATCCATAGGGATGATGTGTATGTCCCCAAAATCGTTTCTGATGGCAGAATCTTTTATGCCATTTTTGATTATTTTCCTTAAGTCATTTTCAAACAACTCAATATCGAAGAACAATGTGTTTGACATCTCTATCTACCACCTTTTATTATAGATTTTATTTTAGATTCTTTTATAGCACGGCTTTTAATGTTGTCTGCGTTTTGATAAGTGTTATACATATAAGCGACTGCCCTCAAACCACTGGTTGCAATCAGTTGACCATCTTCATCTCTAAAGAGCCAACCTCTTGTATTTTTCTTTGGTGTTGGAGCATCTATTGAGAAGAGTCCTTGTTGACCTCTAGGTTTAGTCATATCAAAGTATAACGGCATCCCATCGTCAAAGGTTTCATCTCTGTTTATTGCATATCTCCACTTACGCACATCTGCCTCTGGGTGAGGATTTGCTTCTCCAACAAAACCAGTTCCATACTCAAGATAATACATAACATCTTTATCATCTTTGAAGCCAACAGTGTAGTAATCTTTATCGCTATCTTTTTTCCAGTCAATATTATTGGCATATTCGCCAACCTCGTAACCCGAGTCAAGCAATCTTGATTGTGCTTCAGATGCCACCTCTCTGGCTACCTTCTCAGATATGTTGTCTGCTTCATCTTTTATCTTTCTAATCATATTTGAAATATTGGTTAGAACTTGGTTCGCATTTGTTTGTATAACTTCGTTATCTTTATCGTATTTGTTATCATAGAACCTAATTGGCATTATACTCTCCAAGAGTAATTTCTTTGAACACTTTCAAACTGTCCACTATTCCCACATTTGTCACAGTAGTAACTGTGTATCTGTTTTCAGTATCGTTTTCATCGTCTGGCTCATAATCCCAAACAACTGAACCTACTTGCAATGGAAGTGTAGAATATTTGTCAACATAGGCTTTGTGTGTGTTACTATCATAGTTCACTTGGCAGGCATACAAAGAACCACTATCGTAGTAGTAAAGATTCTTGTGTTCTACGCCTCTAGCCTTTCTTAAACCAACCACTATACTGTTGTTGTCGTGTTGGACAACTCTTTTTACGGTGTAGTTTCCACTTTCATTAAGGTTTGTAGGATATTCATTTACTAAGAATAATGTATTCTCAGAAATTTGTCTTGTTATACTATTTGAATCAAAGGTTAGGACTAAGTCGAAGTTGTCGTCCAACCCATAAAGTTGTTTACTAACAGTCCCACTTTGATAGCTTCTAGTATAATATATTACTTCCCACTCGCCAGTCTTAGTGTTCTCTGCACCATCAACAGAATTTCCACGAGAGAACTTTGCAAGTATAGGCTTTTTGAACTTACTAATAGCCATATTACAACCTCTGAGTTATCGAGCCTTTCAATCTTGATAGTGGAGTGCCAGAGTATTGTCTAGCACTCGTTCCATTACTATCATAAGATTGACCCTCTATACCCATTGTATTATAACTTTCCACGACAAAGCTGATTATGTTGTCATCATACATTCCACTGAGTAATTCGGTGTCTTCTTCGGTTTTACGCCAGCGTTTGATTTCGTAAAATGCAGATTCAATAAAATCTTTTATCAAATCTTCGTCTGCTTCGTATTCAGAGTTAAACTCCAGCCTTCTTTTTATTTTTGCTGTAAGAGCTGAACTCATCTTCTTGATGTCGTTGTATTTCGCTGTCAACTTCTTCCACCTCCACTTTTGGTTTTTTCTGTGGCTTTGGTTCTTCGACACGAACTAGCACACCAGAACTTTCATACGAATTTTTGAAAACAGATTCAGGAACAGTGTAAATCTTTCCTTGCATATCTTTTACTTTAATCCACGCCATCCTGCACTCCTAAATATTGAATTTCTATTAAGCAACATTAGCAATGATAAGACCGTTTGGATTTGTAAGAACTGGAAGGTAAATCATTGAAACTTTTGTCTTAACATTTACTGGGTCAACTTCTTTAGAAGCTGTGATTGCAACACCACCGTCAACAATTTCAACTTCTGCACAAGAACCTGCCATAAGGTCACTTTCTTCTGGAGTTGTTCCGAATACGCCTTCACCACAGTTTGATGGGTCAAGAAGAACAACAACATCGTCAGCAACGAATTTTACAAAGTTCCCAGATGCTTCATCTGTGTATCCCTTGTCATATACATAGATTTCAAGGTTTGTTTGACCAGAAATAAATCTTCTTGCTGTGTTTACAGTTGGTGCAACTGTTCCTTGAGCAAATACATAGATAGCATTTTTCACAGCGTCAAGTTTTGCAATTTTTGCCAATGTAACACTGTTCATAAGAACTGCTGTTGGTCTGCTTCCTGTTTCGTTTTGGATTTTGTCAGCCCATGCGTTCAAGTCAGCGATTGGGTCTGCACTTGAACCACTCCAGCTCTTTGTAATTTTGTTTGATGCTGGAACACCAAAGTCATAAGATACTGCTTGTCCATTGCTTGCGAAAGCGATAACACCAGATGTCAAAAGTTGCATACGAAGCATTTCTCTTGTAACTGAAGCGTTGTCAAGAAGTCTCTTTTCGTCATTGTAAACAACTCCCAAGATAGCGTCAATCATTGCTCTGTTTCCAGATGCAAGAACCAAGTTGAGTTGTTGTCTTTGTTTTTCGTTGATGTCAAGGAAGTTCTTGAAGAATGGCATCTCTGTTGTAATAACTTTGAATGCTTCTCTTGAAAGTGGAATTGCCTTAGCATCGAAACTTGAAAGGTCCAAAGGTCTAATTACAGGAGCATTTCCTTGAAGGTAGTCCAATGTAATTCCAAGTTGTTTTCTTTCTGGGAAGAATGCTTCTCCCAAATATGGTTTTCTTTCTTGAACCTTTTCTTCCCATCTTGAGGAAATAAATTTAGGTGTAACTTCTTCATAAATTGTAGCCATAATTATTTAACCCTCCCTTTAAGGAACAAAATTCTTGGAAGACTTGCTTTTGCACTATCAACGAGTGTTTGAACATCGCTGTCAAGTTTAAGATAATCTACATATCCATCTACGAGCAATGTGCCGTTTGTGTTGCCTGCTGTAACATCAATGTCCCAACGAGCAATTCCATAAATTGTGTTTCCTGTTGATGCTGTTGTGAGAACAGTTTGTCTGTTCATAAATACATCTGCTGAACCATAAAGTGGTGTGCCAGCTTTGATAACTTTCTTGCCTTCAGCGTTTGCAGTAATTCCAGCATTTGATACGATGCAAGGAATTGCAAATGCAAGTTCTGGAGCAACAAGAATGTCTGTCTCATTTACGAGCGTTTTTGAATTAACCATTTTTTGTCTCCTTTAATAAATTTTAATCGTCTTTTTGTTTGTAAGCATTAAGGATGTCTTCTGCAGTTCTCTTTACGACTGGCTTCTTGTCAGAGTTGTCTGGGTTTGTAAGTTTTGTCCCAGCACTTTGTTGACCTTTCTGCAAGCCCTCAATAGCCAATTTTTTAGCATTTTCAATCGCAGTGTTTCTTTCAGCGATAAGTTCTTCGATTTTTGCTATGCAAGCATCTCCATCTTCAGTAATAGTTCCAAGCATAAATTCGACTTCCTTCTCTGAGAAACCTTTGCCTTCAAGTTTAGCTTTGGCTTTCTCTTGATTAAGTTTTACCCTTTCAGCCTTTTTGTAATTTTCAAACTCTTCTCTTTCTTGTTTTAACTTTTCGTCAGCAGTGAGTTTGGCTTCTTTTTCGAGCTCTGCTCTCATCTCGGCTTTGCCTTTGCCATTCTTGTATGCTTCGACTGCTCTGCTAATTTCAGCATCGAACGCACTTTGGAACGCTTTTGAATCAACTTCAACTGTTCCGTCTTCCTTAGTTGTTACAAATTTATCAATATCCATTTTATAACCTCCCTCCAGTTTAAGTTCTTGTAACCCCCGACCAGTCCAATGTCCCAATCAGTTGTTATCTGCTTACCCCAGAATAATGAATATTATTCATCAGCTTTGTCGCTGTCTGAACCATTTTTATCTTGGCTGTCATCAGCCAATTTCTTTTGTGCCTGCTTTCTTGCGTCTTCTTCAGCTTGTGCAATTTTGTTTTTCTTCGCTGTTGAAGAAGGGTCAGGCACGATTCGAGTTGCTATGAGTGCATCTTCGTCATTCATTCCAGCACTTCTAAGTGTTGCGTAAGATGTTGAAGCACTATTCATATTTTCAACTCTATTTCTGTTTTCCTTGATTTCAATGTCTCTTGGCAACAAATCCTTAAATGGGCAAGAAGGAATATTCTTGCATATTGCCAAAATCACATCAAGGCTTTCGCTTTCAGTTTTCTTTGCATTAGTAGTTACTATGCCTGCAATGTTCTCCAAAGACCTGAAACCATTTCGACTTTCTACTGCACTACCAGTGTCGCCACCTGAGCTTCTCGTCTCTCTGTTAGGGATGTTCAGCACTTCTTCAAGTTTTGCACACAAGAAGTCTTGCAGTGTTTGAACTTCAGCCTGATTAAGTTTCGTGTCAAGGACACTGATTTCTGGTTGCACTGTAGAGCCTTGAATACTCTTGAAAGAAAGAATTCCTTGTTTGATAGCGTCTTTCACTCTATCAAGTGCACCTTTACTCTCAGTATCAATATCTCTTAACAGTATGACATAATCAACTGCTTGTTCAACATCGTCAACTCGGCTACTTGCCAAAGCGTTTATAGCATCAATCAGGTCAAGAGCCAATTCGTAGTCGCCAGTTCCATCAACTTTTCTCAAGTTTTCTATAATAGGGATTTTCTTGTATGGAAGTGGATAGGCATCCCATTCAACTTCTACATCACCATCAAGCAAATAGTAAACTGAGTTTGTCCAATTTCCACCAGTTTTGTAGAACTCCCATTGATGATACTTTGTCCATACATTGTATATTGTTACTTCCTCAATCTGGTCGAAATTCTCTGGATTGTAAAATTTCTTTTTGTAAAATGAAACTGCACAGATTTTCTCTTGCTTTAAGTCGTTAGAATATACGCAATATGTTGTTCTTGGGTCTAAGTCGCAAGTGCTTTGGAAGTAAATATTGTTAGCAAGTTGTTCTTCGTTTGCTGGTGTAATATATCTATATCCCAACCCAGTCATTCCAGCATTGAAATACATTTTCATTGCCTTCTCGGAATAACTATCATCATCAACAGCATCATTAAAGGCTTTCATTTGTTCGTCTTTGTCTGGATTTCTGCTAGAGAACGATAGTGGGTTTGCAAAGCAGTAAGCGTTAATTGTTGTTACTGAGATTTGAGGATAGTCGATAACAAGTTTATTGTTGATAGAAGACTGCTGTATTTTTTCTTTCAATGCTATGTTGGTCTTGTTGTAATAATAATTTACCAGTCTGTCCATATCTTGCACATTTTTCTCGTGCAAAGGTTTAGTTATGTCTAAGATTTTTGGTATGATTTTCTTGTCTTTCTCTATATCTCCTGTAGGAACTAGGTCACACAAGATTTTTAATCTTCCATTTTCCACAAACAGCACTCCTTTATCTTTAATCTACTTTTATTTTGAAACCTGTTTTAAGTTTTGTCAAGCAAATTAAACAAGTTTTTTGTGAATTTTTATAAATTTTCTTGCATAAATATACATTTTACCTGAAAAGGTTGCGTTTTGAGAACGCTTTTACCTCTGAAAACCTGTTTTGCTTGTTAAACAGATACTTATTAGAGAATATCGCCAAACTATCTGGTGCGTCATCGTGCCTCTTTCGTGAACTTACTTCTTTTGAGTCAAATCTTGTAAGGTCTTCCATAAAAAGTGCCATATCAGTCTGAGGTTTGATGATTTTAGGGCTTGGGAACTCAATATTCCTTACGATAGTGGCTTCTTGAGTCATAATTCTTTCCACCTTACCCTCTTGTCCACGCACTTTAGCAGTGTATATTTCTTCAATCTTGCAGTTGTTGTATCCCATTTCCTTCAATTTTTGCTCTATAAATGAGCCTAAAGTGTTGCTGGTGTTGTTTTCTATAGTGAAATTTGTAATTTGGTTGTCAATAATCTTCCTGCACACTTTGAATAAAAATTCATTTTTAGGGTCACTAACCTTCCCAAGAGATTTTTGCTCATAAATCACATCAACAAGCCTTTCTTTGCCTGTTTTGTTGTTATATTTGAATATAGGCATTGAGAAGAAGTCGTTTCCAGACTTTCTTGTAGGGTCAACAACAGCCTTTGCAGTTGGCATAAGGTCTTTACCTTTAGTGTCTGTATAAGTATCCAAATTGGACCAGTCAAATGGTCTTGGGTCTCTACTCGTTCTGATTTGCCTGTAAACCAAGTCAAACTCATAAGGTTTAAGTTTTGATTGTGTGTCCTTAAGGTCCTCTGTTGAAATGAGGTTTGGTGCTATACTTCTACCTTTGCTGTCAAAACAGTCCATCTGGACCACTATCGTTGAGAAATCTTTGCTGTAGCGAACATTGTCGTTTGTTGGGCAATCAATCAACTCGCCCTTGTCTTCCATATCTTTAATAAGAGTATTAGGAATATCAAACTCATTAAACATCGTTCCAACGATAAATTCTGGAATGCCACGAGTCTCTTTACGAGATTTCATATCAATATAATACTTTGCAGTCATCGCTTGGTGGGCTTCATCGCTGTTCATTTGGTCGAAACCATCTGACAAGTCGTCAATGGCAAGCAAAACGAATATACGCAGTGAGTTGATGGCACTATCACGACCACGAGCAAAGTGGCTGGCTCTGATTCTTGGGTCAAGTCCAACGAGTTTCCATTCTTCAGAAGTCGACTTTTCGAGTATTCTAGGCTTCCCTGTTGCAAAATACTTTCCAAGTTCAGGGAACACATTGACGATTTTAGAGTCTTCAATCATAGCCTTAATCTGGTCTGAGAAGCCACAGGCGTTTCCACCATTGTTCGACATTCTCAAAATCCCACTTGTATTATAGTATATTGCGTGCATAATTAAACTTAAAACTGAATAAACATTCACCACAAAAGACTTGCCAGAGTTTGGCTGAACAGCAAAAATGATACGCTTTGGCATAATCCCATCGTCAAATTTGATGCCCAACTTGGTCGCATTCATACGATTTGCGTAAAAAATCACATCCTGAAGCAGTGGTTTTCTGTTTGGATACGCCTTCTGGTCGTCTTCTTTGTCAAATTCACTATATATAATAAAGTTTTCTATGTTCCATCTGGCTGAAATAGCAAGCATTTTCTTCGTTAGTGCCAAAAATTTGAGTCTATTTTTCATTTCTATATGATATTTAGCCAAATTTTCAACATTTTTCTGCAAAAATTCAACAACTTTGTCACTTGCCTTGTATAATCTGCCAGCATATTCGCTTATTTTGAAGTCCAAATTGATAAGTTCGTCAACATTTGCTCTAACATCGTGGTATTGTTTGTATTCTAGCAACTTATTTTGGCACTGTTCTACCAAAGACATACAAATAATTGACAATCCTATACGCTTATCAAGTGTTTCCATCCCATTTTTCTTCTTGTTTAGGGCGTTTATTTCCTTGATTGTGTCGTCTATACCTTCAAAATAGTCCTGAATCTCTGGAATTATCATTATCCCTCCAAGATAGACTTAATTTCTCCAACCAACTCTACGAAATATGCACTATCAACACCAAATTTATCGCAGAGCTTACGCACATATATAGGGTCAAACCTGTCAGAAGGCTGTCTATTTACTATATAATTCAATGATTGTGGCGAAATGCCAACCATAGCAGACGCATCCTTCAACTTCCAATCCCTGAGTGCAAAAATGTATTTCAAAGCCACCCCATAAGGCGTAGTTTTGTGTCTCAAAGGCTTTGATTTCTGCTTTTTTGAGTATTCTATCGCCTCTAACGCCTGTGTGTTTATCTGATTTACTCTCATTTTCATATTATTTCTCTTTTCCTTCTATTTTTATTTTATATTTCCTGTAGCAAGGGTATGAACAGAGATATTGAACATGATTGCCATCATGAATCACCTTGTAAACATAGTTTTGCTTGTCATACCAAAACAATGAAAACTCTTTATTGCACTCTGGGCATATCCTAGAACCTTTCATAAAGCCATCTCTCATAAAACACCTCCACTAACAGTTGATAAATATTGACAGGTCTTCACCAACATATTGTTCGAGTTGCCTTATAAACTTCGCTGTAAACCTATTTCGTTCAAATGATGTGTAAACATTCCTGTTGTAACCAAAATTTTTATAAATGTCTGCCACCGTAAGACCTTTCTCTTTAAGAATCGATTTGAGAATTTCGCTGTTTGTAAACATCTCTCCACTTCCTTTCTCGCCTTTTCTGGACTTCTATCATCCTATGGCAGTCTGGACACAGCAACATCAAATCGCTGAAAGGTTCTCTGAATATTCGTGCGTATGTCTTGTGGTGGACTTCAAACCCGTCTCTGCAGTCTCGCCCACACCTTTCGCACTTAAACCCCCTGTTGAACCCCAATGCCACTCGCTTTCGTTTCCATTTGTCGCTTCGCAGGTATCCAACATATTGTGCCCAAGTAAACCTTGTTCGCTTCTGTTCCATCTTTCCCCTTCCTTGCACTATCGAATGTAAAAATGTATATTTATACAAAAGTTCGCTGGACTTGAACCAACTGCCACCCACCTGTGGAAACTTTATAACAGGCTCTACCACACATCATCGCTAGTGACACACAACTGCTCGTGTGATAGTGGTCCTGCCTGTGAACTACAATGACTTTGTGTCTATGAAAGTGCTTCAATGGCATAATGTTAAAAAATTGCATGAATGTTAATGACTTATTTTGCTAGAAATTTTCATTATGAAAAGTTTTTTTTGGATTGCTAGATTTTAGGGGACACTGTAGTTCACCTGTCGTAAGCACACCGACAGTTAAAAAATGTTTGGGTCACAGTAGGCTTCAACTACTCGCCAGTCTGTCTGGGCAACCCATAAGGTCCTGAAACTGGCAAGGACAAAAGGATTAAAATACCTCGCCAGAGGAGAGTGGACCTCATCACGATTTCAGGTCAACAGCCCAACCCCCTACTCTCGTGAGCTTTATAGGAGGAAAAATATGCCTTTGGCTGTTTTTGGCACAGGGTGAAAGGCTCGAACTTCCACTAGCAGTTTTGGAGACTGCCGTTCTACCTATTGAACTAACCCCGTTCGCAGAGGGCTATGGAAAATAGAAATTACCCCTCCACGCTCTTAGCATACCACACCCCACCCCACTCTGTCAAACATTTTTTTATTCTTTTTTATCAAATTTTCATCTTCTTTATTTTTTTTACACTTACATTTGAGCCCCTTTTGTTCCCTCAGAGGTATGAATGGGACTAACCCATATATAGAAAAATTTTGACTTACTCCCCTCCCCTATGGTATAATATCATTGTAAAAAGATAAATAATAAATAACAATATTATTATATCAATTTACGAAAAAAATATTTTTTGGAGGTATAAAAAAATGATTGAAAAAATGAAAAAGTCGCAAGCAATAAAGTTGTTAATTGACAAACAAAATGTTTTGATATATGGAGGTTATAAAAACACGACCGACCTAAACGAGATTATAAAACATTTTGACGGGCTGACAATAGACAAACAAAACATTGATTTTTGGGAGTGGAGAAAAATAAAAAGAATAGCAAACAATTTTTTGGAGTTTACTGACAACGCAAGAGTTTACATTGACAACATAGTTTTGTGTTATAAAAAAAATGATATGTTGTTATTGTTAAAAGTGGAGGAAGATAAAACAAACATTTTGTTGTATGTTTTGCAATAATGCAAGAGGGCAAAAAAGCAAGAAAATAAACGACACGACACACGACACACGACACGACACAAACAAAAAAAACAAAAATAAATAAATATACATATATATAAATAAATATACAAAAAATGGAGGACGCAAAAAAAATGACTATTCAAGCAATCAAAATAAATAATATATATAAATATATCATTGTAAGAGGTTTTCAAGTTTTGAAAACTTGCGACGACTTGCAAACGGCGAAGTTATATCTTGCAATTTTAAGAGGATAAACACAAAAAAGTGTGTTTGTCTTTTTTGTTATATAATAATATAATAATTATACCAAAACGGCTTGACGGCTTGCGAGGTTTTGCGACTTTTTGGTTATAACTGCATAAATATACAAAAAATGTATAAATATTCATAACTGCGATTTTATGTTATAACTGCGATT
>AUXO014396882.1_pt1 | contig 38865 bp, 75 predicted proteins | sample 768731 | NCBI WGS metagenome assembly AUXO01 (sample SAMN02715735, study PRJNA202380) | gut metagenome | biome: sheep rumen | host: Ovis aries | place: New Zealand: Palmerston North | reverse complement strand
AGATAGGACGAAAAAGCTTGACGACTTTTTAACTACAAAAGGTGTGTGTATTCCTTACAAGTATCTTTGGATACCTAAAGAACTTCCTAACTTTGAAGAGCGAGTTAAGGAAATCATTGGCTACGACTTTGATGAAAAGATGTTAAGTGATGATGGCGTTTGGTTGACAAGGGTTGGTAGACAATCAAAATGGTTTTATCTAAAATCAGTAGTCGCTTTAACTAACTTTGCATATATCATAAAGCTGTTCGACTGGGTACCGGATTTCATTAGTGGTTACGAAGGTGTATCTGATTTTTGGGCTACATATTACAGATGTACATCCTTAGATGAAGCTCTTGACAATACAAGGTGCTTTTTAGATACAAACTTCGGACAAGATCTTGCTGACGGTTATCTCGAAGAGTTTGAAGAGGTGTTTAAGAGAAGCAAGCTGTTGTTACCTGAAAAAGATTCAAGAGACTTGAGAGAATGGTCAAAGCTCAAAAGATTTATAGAAGAGTTCGCACGTGACGTAAGTCACTGTAAAGGTACTAAACCAGAGTTAGATGAGCTTTTGAAAGGTGTAGATGAGATCAGGTCTATAATTCTAAAAGAAAGAGGAGACTCTAAAGAAGATGAGACCTGATAATTGGCGTGAACTAAAAGAAGATGAAATCGTTGAATTTGATATTCATTGTAAAATGAATAGAGCTTGGGCAAATGAATTTATCTCTTTTCTAGCTTTTATGGAAAATTGCGGAGAGTTAGGCTGTTCTAGAAACATTGCAATGTATGCAGATGGTGATGGAGATTTTAGACCTAAATTCTCTACGGAGTACAAATCAATTCCAAAAACGCCCTGTCAGAAGGCAGACGGCACCCTTATATTTGATGCAGGTTGATTTATGAAAAATTACTTAACAAAAGCTTTAACAAACTACTATCGTACAAGATATCTTCTCGAAGCAGCAGAGAGGGATTATCTTTGTAAAAAAGAAAAATGCCGAGAGTATCTCCGCTGGGAAAATCAATTAAAGGAATTCAAAAAGACTGTCGATAAGTATGAAAGTCCTTTAACAAGAATGCATATTCGTAACATACGAAAGATTAGAGAGACTGAATGTAGAGAAGCAAAAAGAAATGTAAAAGAACTTCAGAAAAAGTTCTCATGGCTCGAAGGAGTGGTTTACGTAGAAGCTTCAATGCATTTTAATCCTCCAGCGGAATTAGAAATTCCGAAAGACTGGTAAGTTTAATTACAGGAGAGATGTATTCAAGATGATTAGTATTAGAGAATCTGTATTTGAAACAAATAGTTCTGCGTGTCACTGCCTGACTCTAATTCCAAAAGATCAGCTTATTGACTTTGCAAAAAATAGACATAAACTCTGTATTTATCTTCCGGACACTGGTGACTATCAAACAGGTTCGGATTATAAAATCATGACTATAGGTGAAGCGTTACATCAGTATAACGAGGTCCATGAAAAGCAAAACACCCACTACAAAGAGATGGGTTGGAATATGCAAGACAAGACCTACGAAGAGTTTAACGAAGATGGTTACGATGCTTTTGTAAAAGACCTTGAAATGGGTTTTCTAAACGACGATTGTGGTAAGTATATGTGTTTCGCAGAACTTATGCAACACGCTATAATTGAAAATGCCATGAAGTTTGACGTAGAGTGGTGGAATAATGATTAAGAGGAGTGTAATATGGTAAAGAAATATTCCGATGGAAAATATCATGCTTCGGATGCGGAAGCTGTCTACTCTCAGTTACGAACCATGATTGAGAAAGCTTTTGATGAGGATGAAGCTGTTAGAATGCTAGCGGTTGCAAAAGCCTCTTTTGATTTAGGCTTTCAAACTGCTAACGAGTATTACGAAGACAAAAGACTAGAGGATATTAAAAAATACTCTGAAATGGAACCTGATGCATTGAAAAAGCTACTCAAAGTAGAAAAGCTTCTTATTGACTCTTATGAAAAAATTGACAAGGAGTAGAGAATGGAGTATCTTAATGAATGGCAAAAACAAAACATTGACGAGCTTGTTGAAAAGTTTAAAGAAGGTGAGTTTAGTTGTTGGTTTGCTGACTTGAGCGATCACAACAAAAGAAACTTAGCTCTTCTTCTCAACAATCAAATGCAATACGTAAACAGGCTTACAAGCGTACAAATGGGGATGACCAGGCCTTGGGATATTTTGGATTTCACTTGCCAAGAGTTTAAGAAGCTTATTACCGCTTATCCTGAAAATGTTTTTGTATTGCCGACAGCTATAGCAGAATTTCAATACTATAACAAAGTAGGTGAAAAGGTAGCAGTACAGGTTAGAAGCCTCCTCAAAAAAAGAGAGGATAAAGTAGAGCTTACAGATACATTGCAAAATTATTTTGAAAAGAACTTTTGTTTGAAGTTTAAAAAAGAAGATTTCAAAATATTTCCGTTACTACTATGGGTGTTACCTGCTAACATGAACAAAGAAGATCCTTGTGCTAAACCGCAAGACTGTTGGTATGGTGATATGATGATTGTACCTGAGGGTGAACCTCCTAAAGAGGAAACTAAAGATGAAGTATTGGGTTAAAAAGACAGAGCATAAATACGACGCTATTGGAAATGAAAGAGACGGTAGTCCAAAAAGTGAAGGACTTTATCGTTGTTGGTTGTGCGAGATAGAACCAAAAGAAGAGTTAAAAGATGAGTTCGAGAGTATTTGGCTATCACACAATGAGTACTTCGATAGAGAAACAGATAGCTGGGAATGTGCAGCTTGGGGACCCTCCGAATATGAAATAGATCCACCTGAAGATTTGTATGACTACAAAGAGGTTGCAGAAGAGGAATGTTCTGATTCTTGGATTTGTGGATACAAACCAAAAGGCAAAAAAGAGAAATGGCAATTTGATAAAAAAGATAAACATGGAGAAATCAAAGAGGAGGAACCTAAAATGAAGAAAGATAAACTAAGAGAAAACTTTGAAAAGTTTTTTGATATGCAGATGCAGTCTACGGAAGAGCATTCTCTTAAGGAATTGTTCTTCTTATTCTATCAGCAAGGTCATTTAGATAATACTCCCTTAGGTGAAGAGATATCTGTTGAGGAGGTTGAAAAATCTCTCGAGAATCAGGCTTTTATAGACTTTATTCAATCATGTATTTCTAACCCTGATGAAGTTAAAGCATCCACAGTTAATCCTTGTGACTACGTAGATGTTGTTTATGAATGTTCAGCTGAAGATAAGAAAAAGTGTATCGCTTGGCCTGATCGTTGTGAGGATTGTGGTGGTGATGGAGAGAAATGTCACACTCTTATTAACTTATCAAAGCTTTGTGGTGTAGAAGAAAATAAGGCTATATTTATTCGGGATAGGGATAAAATGACTACCGAAGAGGCAGCACAACTCTCTGCAGCTCTTACTGACTTTATCCGAGGAAATGAATGAAAGAGATTAAGAAAGACATATTTGAATGGATTGAAGAAAATAGAAAAGACAATGTAGTTTTTCTCCTACATTGTATTTCTCACGATAGAGCTTTAGGTGCAGGTATAGCAAAAGCAATTGATGAAAGATTCCAAGAGAAAGAATCTATACAGAGAGCCTTCGGAAATGCAGCTGATTGGACAGGTCATGGATATAGTCTAACTTGTCCTCATCCTACAATTGAAGAAGTAAGTCCTCGTATCCATGTTTGTAATCTCGTAACAAAAGAGCACTATTGGGATAAACCGACCTATACGTCTTTAGACGAGGCTTTGGCAAATTGCAGACCAATTGTAATGAATGGTATCAATTACGCTAAACGAGATGGTTTAGGTTTTAAAGTTGTAATGCCAAAGATTGGTTGTGGTCTAGATAAGCTTGACTGGAGAAGAGTGCGTGAGATGATAATTCAATGGGCTGGTCTTGACTTGGATGTAACAGTATGTTATCTTTAATAAGAAAATTCTTAAATCTTTTCAAAAAACCTCGCGTAGTTCAGGTTACTGCTCAACCTAGAAAAAGGTATATCATTGCTGAGGAAACTATGGCAAAAGCAGACTTTGTTAGACAGAAAATGGACTTAAAAAGAGAGGATTGTATTTTGTTAAGTGGAAAATGTAGACACAACGATGACAAGCTACGAGGTTTATATAAAGACGTAATGGAAGATAGAATAGAGCTTATTGGATTAAATAAAGCTTACTTTGAATATCTATACTCCGGTGGAAGGAACTTTCTATATGGATCAGACATTAATTAACGTAATGATATGTGGTAGTAGAACCATAACAGATAGAGATTGGGTTTTTAGTCAAGCTGAAGAGTATCTTAGAGAAATCTATCAAGAGACAAAACAAGTTTGTTTTAGAATTATCGAAGGTGGTGCAAAAGGTGTAGACCAGATTGCTGAAGCTTTTGCGGTAAGTCATAACTGTGCTTGTAAAGAGTATCCTGCAGATTGGAATAAATACGGAAGAGCAGCAGGTCCTATTCGAAATGAACAAATGGTAAAAGATTGTGATTACTGTTTAATTCTTTGGGATGGTTCTAGTAGAGGAACTAAAAACGATATTGACCTCTGCGAAAGGTACGGAAAGAAACATAAAGTGGTAATTAAAAATTCAAACTAAATTAAAATATGAAGAGCTTAAGAGATTTAACAGATTACATTAAAAAGAATAAAAAGTTTGATTACATACTAGCGGGTGAGTTTGACGGTGTAGAAATTCCTGTTACAACATATGCTTACGATTCTCAAGATAAGATATTTTACTTTTTGTGTGAATTCGACGACTCACCTATCTATGCAAGCACAATCCTAAAAGAAGTTTACAAATATCCTGTTGTTAGCATTCGCATTATGAATGAAGATTTAAGACAAATTAAAGATGTAAAATCATTTCATACTACTTACGGAGTTGAAAGTTTTGGAGAACCAAACATGTTAGTTATGCTATAATATTAACATGAGTAAGGAAGACGAAAATCTAAAACGCCTAGCTTTTCTTGAAAAGAAAATTGAAAAGTGTAAAAAAGAACTTGTCGAAATGGAATCTCTCTCCGTTAAGATGCAACAGACGTACTGTGATAATCTTGACATAATTGATCAATGTGAAAAAGAGATTACAGAGGTTAAGAACACTCCGTTCTGTGGAAACTTTGTTCATATCGCAGCTACAGATGGAGCTGTCTTGACTATTCCTAGAACAATGTTCGAGCAATCATACTCAAATGTATACGATATAAAAGAAAGAGCTTGTAGAAATTATCACATAGATCTTATACCAAAAGGATTAACCGATGATGAGATTGGTGATATAACTAGGGATGTAATGTTACAGTCTCGAGCTATCTTAACTAAACGTCTTAAAAAACAAAACGAAATGATCATAACTAATCTTGAAGACTTAACAAAGGATTACAAATGAAAGAACGATTAAGAGCTCTTTTTATGAGTAGAGAGCAGATTATCTATTTGATTGTGGACTTCTTCGCACTAGTCATATACGGAATGTTGACACCAACTTTTACACAACTTGATATTGGATTAGGTAGTAGATGGTACTCAGTTCAATTAATTGCGAGCTGTATTATCGGCTGTATCTATGCCTATGTAGCGACAGACCTAAAAAAGAAAAGATGGGTGTTTATTCACTATAAACAAATCGATTTTTGTGAAACTCTTTTCTTCTCATCTTTCGAGATTTTGTTTTTGATTATTTACATTATTGGTCAATATAATCCGAATGAAAACTGGTTGCGTGTTTGTAAATTATTTTTCTTTCATGACTTTATTTTGAAAATTGTTAGAATGATTGTTCAAACAATCCTTCCTGCAATTGGAGATGTGTTTGAACAAAGTCTCTATAAGAATCAAATTGACTATCAGAATCATTCAAATGCGGAGAGGTTAGTTTGTAATTTTGGAGCCGTAATTGGTGCCGCATTAGCTTTTGCAGTAGGAGATTTTTTCAAAGATCGTCCATATTTAATTTTTTGTTTAATCTTTATAGATTGGTTATGTTTGTGGAGTAGATGGCAATTCTACTTTAAGCCAAGTAACTGGGTAGTTATTAAGGCTAATTTCGCAAAAGATTATATGAAGTGGAAGAAGGAGCATTTTAAGAAATGAGATTTGAAAAGAAATGTAATGAGAGTTGTTCTTTTAATGAAGCGGGTGAAAAAGATATTAAGCTTACTTACGATGCAAACATTGTAATAAGTGTTGAAGAGGCTGAAGAGATCTTATCTTGCATACAAGCTATTCATGTACGAAATGAAACAGTAATGGATTTATACGAAACTCTGCAGAAGGCGAAAGAGTATGTTAATCAAACAAATTCATAAAGTCGATACGGTAGGTCAAAGTTTTGTATTGAAAAACCTCCTCTCTTTAAGAGACTACTATTCAGACTTCGCAGGCTGGTTTGATTGTAGTGTTCAACCTAACTTAGATGAAACAAGGTTTATCTATGCAGCCTATGATGAGGATAGATTTGCTGGAGCCTTGATTCTTAAAAAGACAAAAGTTGAAACAAAGATTTGTACGCTATTTGTACATCCTAATTACCAATTCAATCACATTGGTGGAGACTTTCTAGAAATTGCCTCTCAAAAACTAAAAACAAATAAACTATCTATTTCACTTTCAGATGAGGTTAAAAAAGACTTTTTCAATAACAAACTCTTTAATTTCGTTTTAGAAAAAGAGTGTCAAAACAAATACTGCGATGGTAGAACAGAGTATTTTGGTTATATAAGGTATCACGAAAATAATCCTATTTTAAGATTGATTAAGAGATTCGGAAGTAAAGTTTACGTAAGTCAAATTGAGTTCCTACCTAAACCTAATATACCTGAAATTGATATACGTGAAATAGAAAAAGAGATGGACGAGGAAATGAAGAAACTAAGACTCTTTAGAGAAGACTTCGGAGGTATCCCGTCTATAATCTATTCCAAAGTAGAGGAGTGATAAAATATGCACGGAATTAAATTCAGAAAGAAACCTGTTGTAATTGAAGCACTAAAGTGGACAGGGGATAACTTTAAGTCCATTCAGGCTTTTGCTGGTGAGAATGTAAGTCTCGAAGATGATGAGTTGATTATTAAGACTCTTGAAGACGGTAAAAATGGAAAAGCAAAACATGCGGCAACAATTGGCGACTTCATTATTAAGGGCGTACAAGGAGAATTTTATTTCTGTAAGCCAGACATCTTTGCAGAAACCTATGAACCAGTTGAGGATGAGTAAACAATGAGCCAGAAAGAACTTTTCATAAAAAATGGAAAACCTAGTATGATAGTAGATACAGAGTGGGAGGGAAAGAAAATTCCTTGTACCATTCTACAAGATACTACATGCAGAGGTTTAGAAAAGGTTTATTTTATTACTAAGTCTAATGCAATTTATGAAATTGACTACCGTGTAGAAAATGATAAATACACAATCATACTTCCAAATGAAAAATCCGTAAATGCAAATTATACAGATGTCGAAGCTCTAGTAAATCAGTTGTTAGGAGATTGAGAATGCCAGATGTAGATTCATTTAATGAACATAAAAAATGGACCGACGAAAAACTAACAATTGAAAGTGTTCTTGATCAGTTTATGGATCATTTCCACGAAACAGGTTACACTACATTGCAGAGGTATCAAACCTCTCCGGATATGGTTACTCTTAGAAAAATTAAAGACGTAATTGTTGTAGGTAATACGACGTACGTTGAAGGACTTGAAGACTCTGGTCCGCTTGATAATACGGATTGTACGGTCTGTAACTTTGACCGTATTTGGGTTTTTACAGATGAAAATAAGCTTAAAAATTATCTTAAACTTATACTAGAGAATTGGTATCATCTAGATTGGAGTGCCGGTAACGTAGAGGATTTAGCGAACTTCTGTAAGGACCTTTGGTTTTGGGATAATACATATTTTACAAGAACAGGTTATAAAGGTAGTCTCTCTTGGGATGATATGATGGATGAAACTCTTTTCAGTATTCGCAAACCAAAAGAGCAGATGGAAAAATTAACAGGAGATAAAATCGATGAATGGTTCAGAGCAGAAAATGACCGAAACTGAATTGTATCAGCAGCGTCTAGCTTTCATTGGGGATAAAAACAACGCTGAAGAAATGGAACAGTTGAAAAAGAATTATACATTTCATGCCTTGAAGTTTGAAGATGGTATGGATAGATGGTTCGACCTCTGGAGAAGGAAAAGGTAATGTTAAAGTTTCTTAAAAGACCTTTTTGTAAACATGAGTATAAGATTTGTACTTTTGCATACAACATACTAGGTGATATTGGTATATTTCCTTGTACAGATATTGCAGGTAAGAGTTTATACGAATGTAAAAAGTGTGGCAAGAAAATTGTAAAGAAGGAGAACTCATGAATTACGTAGATTGGGACGAGACCTTCATGAGTGCTGCTGCTCTTTTTGCAAAAAGAAGTACTTGTGTTAAAAGACAGGTAGGTGCAGTTTTAGTAAAAGATAAAAGAATCTTAGGTACAGGTTATAACGGTACACCGCCTGGATTTTGTAACTGCGACGAGGTATTTGAAGGTCACAACAAGGTAGACTTTCAAGACGGTATCTTGAGAGGTTACTATAAAGGTAAAATTATCGATCATCATACTTTCTCTGAAAGGTATGAGATTCACGCAGAACAGAACTGCTTAGCGTTCGCAGCGAAAAACGGAGTTGCAACAGATGGTTGTACCTTATACGTAACTACTGCACCTTGTGTGCATTGTGCAAAGTTAATTGTAGCTGCAGGCATTAAAGAGGTCATTTTTAGAGACATCTACAAATATTCAGATGGTGTAGATTTCTTAAACGACGAGACTGCTGTTACGGTTAAGAAAATGAACCTTGTAGATGGTATATGGATGACGTACTCTTACAACGTTTGGAAAGCAAATAAGGAGAAATTCAATGAGATGTCTGAATAATTTAATTGTATTCGAAGGAATAGATGGTTGTGGAAAAACAACTCAGGTAGGAAGATTTGTAGAAAGACTTGAGAGTGCTTACGGTAAAAGTGGCTATACAATCTGTAAAGAGGCTGAACCTACAAAAAGTGGTGTAGGTAGATTTTTAAGAGATTTTGTCCTTTCAGGTAAAACTCCTTTAACTACAAAAGTAATTGCTCGACTTTTTGCAGCAGATAGAGAGTCTCACCTTGAAGAGCTTCGTACAAGAGAGAAAGGAAAATTCTTTACAGTCTGCGACAGATATATTGCATCAAACGTAGCTTATCAAGGTCAGGATGATTTGGAGTTAAGAGACTTCATTCTCGAACAAAATGCTCAATTTGAAAGACCTTTTATTACGTTCTATTTAAGAGTTGACGAAAAGGATGTTCCAAAGGTTTTTGAAAGGGTTTGTAAACGAGGTGAGACAAAAGAGATTTTCGATCAGGTCGACACTCAAAAAAAATTATCAAAAGTTTTTGATGACCTTTTAATTCACGATCAACAAGGTTACACAGATTGGCTCTGCGTAGTTGATGCATCAAAGTCTGAAGACGAGGTTGCAGATAAAATCTGGACTGAATTTTGTAGAATACTAGAGGAGGATACAAAAAGATGAGCGATGAATGGAAAGTACCCGTAGATGAGTCCGAAGATAAGCCTAAAATGGTTTTGGTATGGAGAAAAGATCTCAAAGTACCAAAAGGAAAGATCGGAGCCCAGTTAGCGCATGCTGCAGTAGGCGCAACTATTCAAGCCCTTTTTGGATCTCGTTTAGAAGATGTAGATTTTCGTTTGGATGAATATTCCTATAAAGTAAGAAAAGGCGCTTACGTAGACTCTGCTACAAAAGATTGGCTTGCAGGAGAGTTTACAAAGATTACGGTCTCTGTAGAAAGTCTCGAAGAGCTTGAAGCAATTGAAGCTAAAGCTAGGTCTGCAGAATTGAACGTTTGTAAAATTACAGACAACGGACACACTTGTTTTAACGGAGTTCCAACTGTTACCTGTTTAGCAATTGGTCCTTGTTATTCAAGTCAAGTCGATCCTATTACGGGAGGACTAAAATTATACTAAGGAGATAAAGGATGCGAGATTTAGATTGTCTATCAAAACTAAGTGATGCGGAACTAGGTATTTGGTTAAGTCGAATTAACATGTCCGATTTAGCTAGATGTATACCTAGAATAAGCCCAGATTCTCAAAAAAGAATACAGCATTGTCAGTCAGAAAGGTCTAGAGCGCTTTTAATAGAAACTATTGAAGCTGTAAAAGGTTCGTCAACGAAAGAGATAGCTGAGTCTGAGGAACTTTTAGTAGAGGCTTTGCCAAAGGAGTAAAAAAGTTGTACACATACTATATTAAAATATGTAGTAGGTTTTACTATATGAAGGAGAAACATGTTAAACTTTAAAAGAGATGACGGCTCGCTCAAGGAAAGATCTATTTACAACTACGTAAAAGCTCACAAGACTGACCCAGATGTTGTTCAAATTCTTTCTTTTCCTGGTTCGAGTGTTGTAGAAAAATACAAGAACTACCTTAAATCATTCGAGGGTGGATATCAACAGACTAATACAAAAACCGGTATAACAAATCAAGAATTTGATTTTGAAAATCAAGTAGGTGTATCAAGTGCTGTTTTAGATTTTAATGAGAAGCTTACAGAAACTGAGTTGCTTAAACAGCATGGTTATGATCCACTAAAGTGGAGAGTTACAAAACATCAGTGTAGTAAATGGGATTGTGGTGACAGAGTTTTAATGTCATCTAAAATCTTTGTTAAACCAAGAAACATTCTTGAAGGCTCACCTGAACAGGTTTTAGAAAATATCAACAAGGCTTTAAAAATTCCATCTATTGATTTTCAGAAAACCATAAAAGCAAAATGTAATAAACTGTTAGTATTGCCTATCTCAGATTTACATTACGGACTTATCGCTGATGATAAGACATCTGGAAATGTATACAATATGGAGATTGCAGAAGATCGTTTAAAGACTTATGTCAACACAGCAATTGAGAATACAAAACTAAACGAAGAGGATATGATTCTTATCACTTTCGGAAATGACTTCTTCAATTGTGACAATGTAGCTGGTACAACAGCTCACGGTACTCCACAAGATAATGAGGCAGCTTACTTTACAGTATTTGATAAAGGTGTAAACCTTGGTGTATCTATCATCAATTATTTATTGGAAAATACGAACTGTAAAATTACCGTAGCAGCTGTTCAAGGTAATCACGACCTTCAATCTAGTCATGCAATGTCATTAGCTTTGTACTTTAACTATAAAGGCAATGATAGAGTCTTTGTAGGTACAGATACAGATATGAAATCAAGATTCTATTACAAGTTCGGTGAGAATCTTATTGGATTTGGTCATGAGACAAAAATTAAAGAATGTCATAGAATTATGTCATCTGAATGTCCTGCCTGGTCAGAGTGTAAGTATCGAACAATGTTCTTAGGACATCTTCACAAGGAGGAGGTTTTAGATACAGGTGCATTAGTAGTACGACGTTTACCAATTCTCTCAGGTAAATCAATTTGGACTGATTCAATGGGTTATATGTCACATCCTAGAGCACAAGCGTTTGTATTTGATCGTGAAAAGGGATTGATTAACACAATCAATGTTGAAATAGATGACTAAGAGATAGTTGCAAAATAAAAGGGGTCTTTAAAAGACCCCTTATTTTTATGCCTTGGTTGTTAAATGATATGAATCGTTTTGTACCTTTTTAATTTCGTACGTCTTATACAAACCGTGTTTATAAGGATGTTGTAGGTATCGATTTACGTTTCTTCGAATGTTGTCTTCGTTACCCTTACCATAACCTCTAGTTCCTAAGAACGCAACGACCTGTGTTTTTGTTAAATCTTCGGAACCTGTAATAGGTTTAATTTCCTTTATAAAAAATGTTTTCCAAGCCTTTTTCATACAACGTTTCATCAATTCACTGTCTACGTCAGGAATAAGATGTTTAGCTGCATTCTGACTATTAGCAAAACGATCGTGAACGTCATGACCTCGTAGTTGATATTTCAACTGTTTACGTTCATCCTTGGTGAGTTTTCTTAAGTCGAAACCTTGCATATAGGTATCGCTTATGTTCATCACTAAAACTTCACGAACCGAAACAGTCTTATCTTTTTTAGTATAAGAAAATAAACTTACATAAGATGTCATATTTTTCCTCCTATACGTATATTATAGCTTTTTCTGTACAATCTTAGACAAAAGTACCTATAATATAAATATCAAAACTAACAACTATCCTTAAACGGATAATGACTGGAGGTTAACACATGAGTAGATGGACTGGCAAGTGTGACTTTTGTGATCACTGCGAAATGCTTGGCAATCCAGAGGATGTTGTTAAAAAAGCAACAATCTACTACGGTGATGTAAGAGTAGATATCAAGACTGAAAAAGATCTTTTTCCTTACTACACACACCTAATTGCGTCAATGGCATCTTCAAAGGAGAGTCAGACAATTCACCTTTCTCAAAAGTCTTTTATCGACAGCGAGGAGGCAAGTTCAATTTCTTGGCGTGTACGAGATCTTATTCAAATAGCAAGAAAAGCTAAAAAGGAAAAAGTAGAGCTTACTTGGGATTACGCTAAGGATAAACTTTACGACTTCAAGTCGGAACCAATTCCTTACAAACAAATTATTGACACTCTTAACAAAAATCCAGATATTGTTAAATTCCACCTTCCGAAAGATTGGAGAGATGCGAATCATTTCCTTGAAGAGGTTATTGTACCGTGGTATTTTTCTAACATACATCTTGCAAGATATAACAGAGAAAGGGAGGAGTTTGTAGAAGAAGCCAAAAGACGAGGTTTCGCTACATACACGCGTAACGGTAAAGAATTCAAAAAGAATGACGGTGAGTATCATCCAATAATTTGGAAAATGTGTAACAATATTGCAGAATATTATGAGAGTCTAAAGGAGTATAAAAATGCTTAGTATTCGTGAAGGTGTATTTGAAACTAATAGTTCAAGTTGCCACAGTATTACTTTTTCAAGTAAAGGAAGTGCTGCAAAACCACAGGAAAATTGTTGGTTGCACTTGGATTTCAGAGGAGATGATTGGGGATGGGAACATCGGGAGTACTACGATCCTCAGGCAAAGTTTGAGTATTGGTTGAACGCTTTCGTAGCTAATCAGGCTGATAAAATGTCACTTGAAAATAAGAAAGCACGAGGAGTAGATTCTTATTGGATTACAAGCTATACCGGTGATGATCCTACAAAGTGGAATGTAACTCGCGGTCCTTGTCTCGAGGATGTTTACAACAAGATCCTTGAAGAAACTAAGGAAAAGCTGAAAGCTGTTCTCGATAAGTTTACTGAGTATCAGGTTGAATTCTTCTTTACTCCTTCAGAGGATAGTGAAGATAACTACGTTCAGAGTAATGAAGACTTCCTTCGTGTTTTTGAAGAATTGAACCGTATCACGGACGAGGATAAAAAGAATCTTTGCAACAGTGAGTTCAACTACTACGTACACTTAGGTTATGGTATTGATCATCAATCTGCACCTCGTGAGGATAACGATTGTAAAGCTCTCGCAGAGCTTGAGCCCGAGGATGTAGTTGATTGGGTACTTGGCGACGGTAGTTTCGAAACAGATAACGATAACCACTAACGCGCTTGACAGTTGGTAGTATTCTATAATACTTAACATGAAAGATTGGAAAGTATTATACGAAAAAGCAGACAAAGCACTCAAGGAAATTGAAGAGTTACTTGATAACAACATTTCCTTGAGTCCATCTGCTTGGGCTAAGTATAAACAAATACTTAACGAGTACAAAGAAGGAGTAAACAATGACAAGCGAGACAACTAAAAAATGTCAAGAAATTATGAAGAGTAATTTACCTGACGACTTGAAGTTTGAGTTGATTGCCTTATTACAGAATCCTGTAGCACCAACAGTTATTACATACCCTGTAATTCAGGAGCGACCAGTTGAAAGAACAATTCCTTGGTGGGAACACGTAACTTGCGGAGACGGTACAGGTAGTGCACCTAATGATTGGAATCCTGCGAGAAAGAACTGGGTAGATGCACAAGCAGACAATGTAATGAACAGTAAAGTTTTTTACGGTGGTAAAACAAACGTTTGGCCAGATGGTTCAATTACCTGTAGTTGCGTAGCTTACGATAAGAGGTAGTCTATGGCAAAGAGAAAATCAAAGGTAAAAAAGGAAAAATTCTCGATTAACAATTGTCGCGGAGTTAAGATTGGCGATGTAATCTTTTATTATGACACAAACGCCGATTTCGTTGAAGCTTGGCCTGGAATTAAGATGTGGCTTGAAGTAGCTGCTAGCAATAGAGGTTAACCGTGAGAATCTATATCGCTGGTCCAATTACAACAGATAAGGAACATTACAAAGAACATTTTTCTGCTGCTGAAGATTATTGGAAAACAAAAGGCTATGAAGTTATAAATCCAGCCTTGAACGAGTACGATGAAGAAGCTTCAGCTGCAGGACATACAGATAAATGGACTCCTGAGGCTTGGCTCTTCTATATTAAACGAGACATGGATTTAGTTGCTAGCTGTGATGCAATCTATTTGTTAAAAGGTTGGGAACAAAGTCCTGGTGCAAACGTTGAATTGATTACAGCTAAGAAATTCGGTCTGGAGATTATTTATGAATAAAAAACAACTCCTAGTTTTAAATCATCAATCAATTGATTGGTGCTATCAATGTGCTACAAGTAATATTAGAGGCTGCGATACAAAACGTTTGATGTTTGTTTGGATTGTTTTACAAATCTTCAGAGGTTGTAAAAGAAATTGGAGTTGGAGCGAGTGTTCAAACAGTAGAGGTCCTAAAAACCAATTTGTTGTAAAGATCGATATACTAAAAGAGAATACGGCGATTGCAAAAAATCTTTACAATAAAAAATATTGGAAACTTTTAATTCCAATTGTAGACAACCAGCTTAATGAATTTGGTATAATTGGAATAAATTACAAGGTTGAGATAGATCGAACCGATGATACAGTTCACGTTTGGTTTGATACAAAGGAGGCACAAAATGAGAAAGCTTAAAGTAGGTAACGGTAGATACATACAAGGCATGCTTACAATGGCATTTGTAGTTAATGCATTTAAGTACATTCCTTGTGATGCTTTGAGAAGCACGGCTGGCGAACCGGATTGGTTTACTTTTATTTTTGGTATGAGCCTTTCAATAATTACATATCTTCTTCTTGACTTTTTTACTAAAAGAGAGGGTACAAAGGTAAACGGTACCGAAGTTGACCTGAATGGAGTTAATATCAACACAACTCCTATAAGCGAAGATAGAATACGTGTCGATATAGGTGTACCAAAAGGTACAGCAACAGAAGATACAATAAAAATAATTGATGCTATAAAAGCTATTTCCGATAAAGACGTCTCGGAAGTAGAAACGGAGGAGAAAAAGAATGATTAGTGTTCGCGAAAGTGTGTTTGAAACAAACTCAAGTTCTTGTCACAGTTTGACAATCGCAAAGAAGTCTTTCCTTGACAAGTTGAAGAACGGAGAGATCTTCTACAAAGGAAAATATGAATGTTACTCAGATAGTGACGAGGTCTTTATTAACGACTTATCAAATGTTTCTGAAGAGGATATTTTAACCATTGATCAGGTAAAGGAATTGCTTAAGGAATGGTTAAAGAAAACGCCTACATCGGATTACGAAAGAGAGTTACAGGATCGGTTCAAAGAAGTTGATTTGGATTCAAAACCATTGCAGGAAATTGTTGATGATATTTACGGAGAATCAGTAGAGGATTTCGCTTCGACATACTTGCTTAAAGGTAGTGATATCGAACCATCTTACAGAATTCTTGGAAACGAAGACTACGAATCAAGTGCAATTTGGAGTAAAGAGATCCCTCTTCCAGATGGCGACGTAGAAGTAATCAGATTGTTGAGTATTAGTTGTTAAGTATGATTTTTATTGCAGTATCTTTATTATTTTTAGGTCTCGCAATAGGTTTAGCAGTAGGGTATTGTTGTGGTCATAGTGGTAAGGATAAGGCATGTCCTTACTGCGGTCACAAACCTTCAGATTCCGTAACAATGGATGATATTGATAAAGAGTTGGACGAAAACTTTAAAGCGTTTGACGATACCCTTACAAAGCTTCTTGACACCTGGAAAACCGTAAGACATCAGGCAGACCTACACGAAAAGGAAATGCATCGAAGAATTGTCGATGCATATTTAGATTAAGGAGACATTATGTTGACAACCATTTTGATTACAGTGTTTGTTACATTATTTGTAATTGGCTCAATTAACTTTCTTCTTGTGTATATTGTAGATGTAGATATACACGGGCTTACAAATAAAGGCGATGTGTTTATTGGTTGGACAATTGGTTTAGGTTGGATTTGGTATTGGGGACTAAACATTTTAATTGCTTGGCCAGCTGCAATCTATGGTTTGTTTAAGTATGGCGTCGCAATAGGAGTAAAAGGTAGTCCAGCTCATTATTTTGTCTACTGTAGAAATCCTTTAAAGTTTTTTGCGGTTCGCAAAGCTCTTAAAAACAAAGATTGGTACTATTGGACTAAAACATACTTTCCATTAGGTCCAAAAACAGGCTTTAAGTCAGAGGACTATAAGTTCTTTTTTGACATAAAAAGACATCAAGCTAAGTCACATATCTTATACGTATAGAGGAGAATTAAAACATGAAGAAATTCATTTCACACGAAAGGTTAAGAGCGGATGCCTATAAGCTTGCTCACAAAATGTTTTTTGAAGATCATTTTGTACCAGATATCATTTATACAGCTTTAAGAGGTGGAGCAGTTCTTTCAAACTGTATTGCGGAGTACTACAAACTTGTTTTACCAAAGGATCATAAACCAATTCTTTACGGGGGAGTGGTAGCACACTCTTATTCAGACTATAGCATTGGTGTTTCAGGCAATGTAAAGATCGATGGTTGGACTTACTCACCTGACTGGCTACGTCCTGGTGATAAAATTCTTTTGATAGATGACTTGTGGGATAGTGGTAACACTTTAATTGCCCTCGAAAAGGAACTCTTATCAAAAGGTATCGAAAGAAAAAATCTAAAGGTTTGTGTACATGACTATAAGGATCATGTTTATCTTCCTAAAGAGGAACTTGCAGCGAAAGCTCCTTTTAAACCCGATTATTATACAAACCTAATAACAATTCAACAGAAAGAAGATAATCCTTGGATGCATTACGAAAGTCACGAGCTTGTAGGTTTAACTGAAGAGGAAAGAGAGTGGATGTATTGCTCTCATGAAGATGATGAGTCCTTAAGAACTATAATTGATAAGGATTTGAAAAAGGTACTTGACGACGCTTTTGCAGTCGCAGAAAATAAATAAAATATTTTGGAGGATTGTCTAAATGAATGACAAAACACTTAAAAGAATCGTTACAGCTGGAATTATTTTTCTTGTAGTTTTGATTACAGGATTGAATTGTTGCTCAGTTGTAGATCCAAACGAACGTGGTGTAGCTGTAACACTTGGTACAGTACAGGAAGGTCAGTTGGAGCCAGGTATGCACTTTAAGGCTCCTTTTGTTACAACAATTCGAAAGTTCCGTATCGAACCAAAAACTTTTGAAGTAACATTTACTACCGGACACGATGGTGCAATTACAAAGGATATGCAGACGGTTGGAACTACCGTAGCTATTCGTTGGATGTACGATACAAGCCGAATTATGGATATTGTAAAGACCTATCGCGACGATTCAATTATTGAGAATGCAATGCGAGATAATGTAAAAGCATCAGTAAAGGAAACTACGGGTAAGTATTCAATTTATGATTTGGTTTCTAAACAGGATGAAATTACAACCTTGGTAGCTGACGCAGTACTTGCGAGAATGCAGGCTTACCCTATTCAAATCAGTCAGACTACAATTACCAATTGGGATTGGAGTGATGATTTTGATAAGCAGATTAAAGAGACGGCAAACCGCACCCAGCAGGTAAAACAGGCTGAACAGGAAGCTAACATTGCTGCTGCTCAAGCACAGAAAAAGGTAAAAGAAGCTGAAGCAAATCGTCAGGCGGCAGAACTTGATGCTCAGGCGGTAGTTGCAAGAGCACAGGGTGAGGCTGATGCAAAGAAAATTGCAGCGGATGCACAGGCTTATGAAAATCAGAAGATTGCACAAAACTTGGCAGTTATGAAAGCGCAGTGGGATTATGAAGTTGCAAAGATCCGTGCAGAGAAGTTTAACGGTGTAGAGGTTTCTAATCAGTCTATATACGTTCCAAATACTTACGACTTGAAGACAGGTAAGTAAGTTAACCGATTAAGTTCTAAATAAGGGTCCTCTTCGGAGGACCTTCTTTTTGTCTTTTCAAAATTCTACACCTAAAACTAACTTAGTTAAAGACCGAAAGGTCTATTTGAGGTAGAGAATATGAATTTTGAACAATTTTGTGAAATAAATGTAATGACTCCGGAGGAGGTTGAAAACTTTAAAACTTGGTTAACAAAAAGAAAAGATGATATGTCGAGTAGATCAATTCAAAAATGGTTAGCCGATTTTAATTTATTTTTTGATGCTCAGTAGTAATTGTTGCTATAATTGTCTATATGACAATAGCAATTGATTTTGATGGAACAATTACAGAAGAAGACAAAATAAAGGGAGTTATTCAAGTCGAACCAATCAGGAAAGATTTTATTGAGTACCTCCCTAAGATCGCAGAACTAGGTCACAATCTAGTTATTCTTACAGCTCGATATAAACCTGAACATATCGAGAACGCAAAAACTCGTCTTGAAGAGATTGATTATCTTAAATACTTTACAGACATTACAAATAAAAAGATGTTTGCTGACTTCTATTTCGATGATAAAAGTACTATAATCAATTGGAAGCTTCTATATGAGACTCTTAAAGAAAATCCAGAACATATAGCTAAAAGCTATACAAAGAAATTATTGGAGGTAATTTAACTTATGTTTATGAAGGTATCACATGAGTGTCCTATCAATGTGCTGAGCGAAGTACAAAAGTATACAGACTATGATTATTGTTTGTTACACATGCTTCTTCAGGATGAAAACTACAAAGATTGGTTTGTAAATAAGTCACGTAAAGAACACTTGATTTTGGATAACAGTGCTTTTGAACTTGGTGCAGGTCTAACAGGTGATAAAATTGTAGAAGGTTATAATTTGATTAAACCTGAATATGTAGTAGCACCAGATGTAATTAAGGATGCTGAAACAACAATTAAGAATTTTAAAGAATTCAAAGAAAAGTTTGGAAACAGCGTTGGAAAGATTGGTGGTGTTGTTCAAGGTAAAAATGATGAAGAGTTTGCAGCAAGCTTGAAGTTTATGTTTGAGAATGCTGACCTTGTTATGATTCCTGCTGGTATTTTTGCAACAGGACTTAATCGCGTAGCTACAATCTATAAAAACATAATTGAAGGTAATTGGAATTATGATAAACCTGTTCACCTTCTTGGTTGTAAAGAATTGATTGAATACAATTACTACGATGCGCAACTTTGTAGAAATATTGTATCAACAGATACAAGTAGTCCTACTCAGTATGGTCTTGAAGTCGGTAAGTATCCTGAGGATCTTTTCGACTACAAGAAAAGAAGAAATATGGTTGACTACCAAAAAGTTGTAACAAAGGATGAATTGGAAACTATAATTTCTAATATCAAAAGATTTAAAACACTTGGTAGAAAGGAGACTTTGTAATGAAACATGTTATGCTCTTGAGCGGTGGTTTTGATAGTTCACTTGGACTTACAAAACTTGTAAAAGAAAACGGAGCTGAAAATGTTGTAGCTATTTTCTTCAACATTGGACAGAGAAACTTTGAAAGAGAGAATGAGGCTGTAAAATGGTTTACAGACAAGTATGGAGTTAAACTCTTTGTTCTTGATCTTCCTGTTGATCGCACAAGTAAGAATGAAAAACCTGGACGCAATCCACTTATGATTCTTAAGGCCCTCAACTTCATTCGTAGCAAGTATGAAGATGATGAGTGCACACTTTACACAATGGACGAATGGTGTCATACAGATGACTACAAATATGGTTATCCTCATCGTGACTTCAGTGTAAGTTGTGACGTAGGTGACTACAAAGGTTTGATGACACAGCTTGTTGAAGGTGAAACTTCAGGTAAAGTTCACTTTGAAATGCCTGTCAAGGGAAAGAGCTTGTTGTCTATGAGGCCTTGGTTGAAAAAGTACAACTACACACTTGATGATCTTCAGCATTCAATTTCTTGTTATGCAGGAACAAATTGCGGTAAGTGTTATGCTTGTGGAAAACGTAAGTATCTTGAAGATGTTGTTTTCAACAAAGATGCTGCTCCAGAATTTGGATGGGATGAATAGTCCGTCTTTGTAGAATAGAACACCCTACTCAAAGTAGGGTGTTTTTTTTTTGATTCTAAATTAAAATAAAAACTATAATATAAGTATGAGAATTCTTATTGAAGGTGCTCAAGGCACAGGTAAAACAACAATTGTAAACGAAATCAAGAAACAGCTTAGTGATAGTGTTGTAATGGAAGCCCTCCGTCCAAATAAAGAGTTGAAAGGTGATGCACTACAGTATGATCTAATTGACCGCTTCTTGAAGCAGATTCAGGATAATTCAAACGGTATCTGGGATAGAGGTATTTTATCAGGTCTTGCAATGACTCATTTTCTATGTGAAAAAGGTGAATTATCTACAAGCGTGTTTGAATACTATCGAAATCTTATCGACACTAACTTGAAAAGTGTTTTTGACAAGGTATTTATTCTTGTACCACTTAGTGATACCGAAGTACCTGATGACAATCGTAGAGATACAAATGTAGCGAATCGAGATTTTATTCAAAAAGATATATTGAAATATGCTGATCAGTTTGGTCTCGACTACACTCTATTAGGTAGAGTTCCTGTAGAAGAACGTGTTAAACCAATTATCAAAGCTTGGAATAACTAATAAATATAACATTAGCAAAAGGAGTTGCTTATGGAAGTTACGAGTGTTTTAGTACAACCACCATCTTTGGTAGCTCAGATTGAGGGTAAGGCTAATAAAGCTATCGCTGAAAAAACAAAAGAGATGATTCAAGAGGTTGAAGAAAAATCCGACGAACAAAAAGCTCAAGAGGCGATTGACTTACTAGTATAATAAGGAGAAAATGAAAATGAATCTAAATTCTGACTCTATTCAAATCGCTCTCGAAAAGTTCGAGGATTTTATAGATCGTTGTAGAGACCACGATTACGGACTCAGGAGTAAATGGAACGCAGTATATTTCATTTGCGCTAGACCTGTAACAGAGGAAGAAAAACAAGAATGGGAAGATGATGTAAAAGTCGCTATAGTTTATGTACCCGTAGACCAGTTAGAGAAATTCAAGGAGGAATACGACCCAATAGCAATTCTTGTTGAGTATCAAGCTCAAGAAGGAAATCCATCTAAATTCTTTAATCAATTGTGCGAAAGATATGGAAGTCCATTTACTGAAATGGAACAAGAGTTTAAGTTACCAGTTATTTTTGATATTTGTCAGAGAGACCGGTATAGAGGCCTATCCGATATAAAAGAGGAAGTAGCTGATTTGCTTGTAGATTATTTGGGTACAGAGGAAGGTTACTTTTTATATCCGTTTAAGAATCAGATATACAATCTTTGGCAATAAAAACCGTAAAGTTTTTGTCAAAAACAACGTATAATATAAATATAAGGTTTTGTCAAACTAACGGATGAGTTTGACAAAATAATCTATATTTATATTGGTTTAAGACCATAACCAAAAGGAGTTAAATTATGGTTATCAATCACAACATGAGTTCCTTATTTGCTAGTAGGCAAGAAGGAATCACAACAGCATCTTTACAGAGTTCAATGGAAAAGCTTTCAAGTGGAGAGAAAATCAACAGAGCTGGAAATGATGCATCAGGTTTGGCCGTATCAGAGAAGATGCGTAGCCAGATTAGAGGTTTGAATCAGGCATCTAGAAACGTTGGTGATGCAGTTTCATTTATTCAGGTTTCAGAAGGTTATCTTGCCGAAACAACAGACATCCTTCAGCGTATTCGTGAATTAGCTGTACAGGGTGCTAATGGTGTATATAGCGATGAAGACCGTATGCAGATCCAGGTTGAAGTATCTCAGCTTGTTGCTGAAGTTGATCGTATTGCTTCAAGTGCACAGTTTAATGGTATGAACCTTTTGACTGGTCGCTTCTCAAAAGATTCTGCAACAGTAATGCAATTCCAGATTGGTGCAAACGTAGATCAGAACATTCGCGCTTATATTGGTACAATGACTGCAACAGCACTCGGTCTTAAAGGTATTCAAGGTGAAGCAGAGAACACAATCTCAATCAACTCACCTGACGAAGCAAATCAGACCGTATCTGTAATTGATGAAGCCTTAAGAAACGTAAACAAACAGAGAGCTGACCTTGGTGCTTATCAGAACAGAATGGAAATGGCACAGAAAGGAATCAACGTAGCAGCTGAAAATACTCAGGCTGCAGAATCTCGTATTCGAGATACTGACATGGCTAATGAGATGGTTAACTTTACAAAGAACCAGATTCTTGCTCAAGCTTCAACAGCAATGTTGGCACAGGCTAACAGTCAGTCACAGAACGTTCTTGCATTGTTGCGATAATCCAGCCAACTTAGACTTGGGTGGGTTCGTGGCTAAAGATTAAATTAAAAGTTTAAGCCGGATATTATGTCCGGCTTTTATTTTTGTATATTTTTAATTTTTTTTTGAAAACTTTTTTAACTTAAAACCTATATTATATGTGTACAGGAGGTAGCAAAATGATCGATTTTAAGGAATTAGATAAGAACTACGTGGTAGATGAAAACAGAAACTCAATGTCTCTCGTAAGAAGAGATAAAGGTCTTACATTCGGAGATGAACAGACCGTATCTGAAGCCTTTAATAAGGTTAAACAAGGTATCGTTTCAAAGCCGTTCAATGTAAGAGCTTACAATTTTGCACCTCTTGAGGATTTCATTACTGCAAGACGATTAAACGATGAGTTAAAACTGATCAGCGATGATTTCTACGTTCTTGTATTTGGAAACCTTGATCACTTCGTTACAAAACAACCTATTGAATACTCCGAAGAATTTAGTAACCGTGATAAGTATACAGAACATGAAATTGATGCAGCAAATCAGGTTCTCTTCTTATCACCAGAAAAAGCTGAGGATAAAGAAAGGGTTTTATCTGTTAGACGAGACTTAGCAAATCTACTAAGAGAGGGTAACATGACAACTGTTGAAGACCTCTCTAAGATGATTTTTGAATAGTTATTTTGCAGACGAAGGTAGATGTTTACCCTTAAACTCACCTTTGTCTGTCCAGTCTACTCGATCTGCAAAGTCTGTATCAACACCTGCGGTTCGTTTTTCAAATCTCGAAACATAATTATTGAATGCATCTTGTAACCATTTTATCCACTCTTGAGGAATCTTCCTTTTCTCATCCTCATCTGTTTCAGATTTTAATTGTTGAAAAGCTTTTGCAAAGAGATTTTCAAACTCAGATAATGTTCCTTTACCATCTTCAAAATAACAATTTGCAAGTTTAGGCTTTCTCTTGAGTTCACTATTAAATCTATTAGTATTTATCTTATCTAGGTTCTTATCAGCTACATTAGAGCCTTTTTGACTTTTTACTTTATTTATTGCATCTACTAAAAATTCAAGATAGGCTTTTGCCGTCTCTTCCTCTAAACAATAACCATATCTACAAAAATCTACCAACTCATTCAAATATTGTTTACGAATTTTAGTCGGTGTACACTCATTCACCTTTGAAACTCTCACTTTTCTCTCAATCCTATATTCTTATTTAGTTAAAACGCATTAGAGAATAGTTTCGTAAACTTATTATAATGTCGTAAGGAGATTTTAAGATGATTGTCGAATGTATTTTCATTATCGCTACAGTCTTAGTGTTGATGTTTGGTATTCAGGTTATTAAAAAGTTCGCACCAGCTTTCTTTGAAAAGATTTCAAAGTTTGTACCGCTTGCTACTTTTATAATTGCTTTCGCTGCTTCAACTATCTTTAATCTGATAAAAGCTCAGAGACCTGAATTAGGTTACGCCGCGCTATTTGGATATTTTATAGCTTCTGCCGAAGTTTACACTTATGAGGGAATCTATAAATTGATTTGCAAAGCTATTAACTTCTTTAGAAAAACCAAGGATGATATAAAAGAAGTTGTAGAAAATAAGAAGAATTCATAATTCTATATTTTTATTTAAGGAGAAATAAAAAGAGATGAGAAAGTTTATTTCAATCTTGGCCGCACTTGCGTTTTCTGTTATGACGCTTTGTGCAGATGAAGCTGTTCTTTTTGACTACAGTACAAAAGCCGACGTTCTCGAAACGGGTTACGACTGGGTTGGAAACTCAAGAGCAGTAGGAATTTCTGGTGTATACGAACCAGGCAGAAATCTTTACAATCCGGTTGTTTCTGAAAAATACGGACTCTGTATTCGTACGGATAATGCTCCTCAGTATCAGGATAGTCGTTATGCAATTGCATTCGTAGAGCCTTCTTTCAATGAAGCTAACAATGGTGCAGGTTATATTACAAACGCTGCAGCAATTAAGAGCATGGATATTACAATGACTCTTAATCGTGGATATGATGAAGTTGAAATCTTTTGGTTACAGAACGGTAAAGTAAATACAAGAAAGTTCAAAGCAAGTGATGCAACATCTACAATTGAGTCGATGGTAGAGTTCACTGCTCATATTGATTTTAGCGAGTATGTTAAGGACCCGAAAAACCGCTCTACAGCTCAGATTCCAGTAGCTGGTTTGAAAATGACTGATATTCGTTTACTAAGAATTGAAGTTGTAACACATCAAGCTTCCGGTGATTGGATGTATAGTCCTACATCGATTGTTGGAATTAAAAAGATTTCAATGATTTACGATAAAGCAGTTACGCCTGAGGCTTACGAACGTGGTAAAGAAGCTGATGAAGTATTTGGAATCGATGCAAACGAAACCCTTAAGAATACTACAAAACGTCAGATTGAGATTTACCTTCGTCAGGATGCTTATAATAAATCATTGATGGCGACAGAAGGAAATGAAACTAAAGAGTAAATAAAAGCTTTTTAGACTTAAACCACCTCCGAATAGAGGTGGTTTTATTTTGCTATAATAGTATTATGGGTTTATTTGATGAAGAGACCGAAGTTAAAGAATCGAAAGGCTTAGAATATAAGTTTGGAGAATCGGCAGCGGTTACATTACAACGTTGGTCTAAAATATTAATTGAGATGCAAAAGAAAATAGTCGAACTAGAAAGCAAGGTTGAGAAAACTAATTAAACCGAGGTTTAAGATTTTGAGGCAATGTTCGCAATTATTAAAAGTCATAACTCTCGGTGTTATGGCTACTTTTTTTCTTTGTAGCTCCACCTTACGAGTAGGACCTAACTTTAAGTACACAATCTCAGCAGTAGGTGGTGTAGTATATTACGAAGATGAGTTTCACCAAAAAAGACCACTTAAGGCTTTACAAGAGGTTAGAGGCCTTACATGGATTCAAATAGGTGTAAATCCACATAGTGCTATAGATCAAGGTAGGTCAGGCCGAGTATTGATCAATGATAAATATGAATTAAGTTCTCGAGCTTATAGAGATAGAATAGGTACTCACTATGAACAGCTAGAGGGTCCGTTATATGAACTATTACGGTACAAATACGAACCAAAGGAGGATATTAGATAATGAAAAACAAAGGTATAGTTGTTAATAACGTCTCGGGTTGGAATTTACTTAAACGATTAGACTTTGTAGAAATCTGGAAGACTCCTACGAAATACCTAACGTGCGCTCACTACGAGGGCGTATTTATATTTGCAAACACATATAATGAAGCTATACGAAACGTAGACGCAGTTAAATCTAGACTATAATATTTTAACAAATCGCAATAAAGGAAACTAAATTATTTATGAAGACAAACGAAAAGAAGTCAAGAACAATTACAATTCCTCAATTTAAGTTTTTTTGGAACAGAACGAAAAAAGAAAAATTCCTTCAAAGACCGATTTCGTCAGCACAAGTTCTTATTAATGGAAAACTTGTAGTATTTATTTTCTGTTCATTGGTATCAGCTTTTATTAACCTGGTATTCATTTCAAACCTTACCAAATCAGATTACAACATTGGTACACTTATAGCTGTACCTGCAGCCGTTCTTTTAGGTCTGTTATCTGTTGGTTTGGATATTGGTAAATTCCTGTTAGCTATTCAAGTTAATACACTAGGCGAGTTGATTCGAAAGATGTCTAAATTCTCTTGGGTTAAGAGAGTAAGACGAGCAGCAGTTTGGTGGAGAACTGTTTACATAACATTTATTATGTTATCTGTTATCACATCTGTTTCACTTTCTACAATTTCTATTGGTGCAGGTATTTCTCGTAATGCTAACATGATTAAGCAGATTGATGAGTATGTTAAACAAGGTGAACAATATACAAACATCAATGCTGCAGCTGGTGATGTAACACGTCAAAACTTAATAAACAAGGCAACGGACACCTCAGAAAAAGAAGCTCGTGATTATGCGGAAAATGCAGTAGCTCTTGTAGAGGATTTCCAGTATAAAATTACTCCAATTCTAAATGATGACTCCTTAGATGAGGCTGCAAAAAAGGCTAAGTTATCTGTTTACGAATCTGAAAGATCTAAAATAAATAACATCTTGAAGGGTGCAGGTTACAGAGCTAGATCATTTAAAGAGTTGTCAGAGTTTAACACATTGACATTAGCTACAGACATTAAACAAAAGCGCTTAGAGTATTTACAGTCTAACTCTAATGATATTGCTGTTGAAAAGTTGAGTGAACTTACAGATAATACAAATCAAGAGATTGTAGCTTGGCTTGAAACACTAAACGCTTTGAATCTTGTAAATCCAAAAACAGGTGAGATTCTAGAGTTTTCAACAGATGAAAATAAGGCAGCAACAGTTTTAGCAAAGTCAGCTTTAACGCTTTTGAAAGCTTTAAGAGTTGATGTAGAGAATGATAGCGGTGATATAGGCTCATCTTCAAAATTGTTTATGCAATTAGGTGGAGCCTGGGATGCTCGGCATATAGGTGATAAAGATTTACAAGCAGCCTTAAATGTAAAAACAGAGGGTTCATTTGGATCTACTGAAGTAATGATGATGGGTATGTTATTATTCCTTTCATTACTTTGTGAATTGTTAATTAACCTATTTTCTCCAAAGACAAACATCTCGAGAAAGATGCTTTCACAGTTTAGTGAATACTTTGATAGCGACTTCGATGTAAATGATTTTATGTTAGGTGTTTACCTAGATCAGTTGAACTTCGGCGTACTGGATAAAGACTCTTTTGATAGAAAAACGAAGAAAGCCGTTGAGTTGACAGAAATTACAAAAGAATCGTTGTACGACAAATATAGAAAGAATTCAAAAACAAAATCTGAAGTAACAAAACCTTCTAGTGATAATACGCTAAAAGAACAACCTGTCGAAGTTGTAAAGAAACCCGAAGGCTACTCAGATGATGTAGATAAGGTCGTAAACGAAATCGATTCTATATTAAAAGAGGATAAGGAGTAAACATATGCAAAAGTTGATATCTTTTTATGGTAGAGACCCTGACGACGTAAATAAACTTTTAGAAAAAGGATGGACCGTAGTAGACTTCAAAACTACTGCAACCGAAGGATCTACGCTCACTACAGTTCTATTAGAAGAACCTGCAGACGCAGTATCAAAGAGGCAAAAGGCAAAACTAGAAGAAACTCTTGGAAAAGAGAAAGCGGATGAGCTACAGAAAAACCTTCAGAGTCTGTTTGGTAATTTAACAGGTGCGTTAAGTAAGTACACTAGTGAGCTAGCGGAGGAGTTGAAACAGGATGCTTAGAATATATCAGTTTATTACACACCATGATGGTAGTACAATACCGGAAAACGCTCTCGAAGAACTTAACAAAATTCTAACAAGTGGTTGTAAAATCCTATCAGCCTCCTGTACTACACCAAGTGACGGTAATATTACAACAGTACTAAGTCAGTATATTATTGAAGAGACTGCACCTGCTCCGGTAGATAAGAGTACGCAGGACCTAATCAGAGCTGCAGAGAATTTGGTTAGATCTCAATCACAGTCTTATGAGAGTCAGGTTCCTCAGCCTTCAACTTCAGACTATATACAGGCTCTTGCAAGAGCTAGTGCACAGAACTTGAATTAAACTACAACTAAATAGTTTATGAAGTTCACAATTTGTACAAAAGCTAATCAAAGAGTACACGGGGTTAGAGACTGGAGCGAACTCTTTAACCTCTGTAAAACATATACCGTTATACGAGCTCGAGAGGGTAAGAGGCTCCTAGGTCAAATCGCGGTAGAAATAGATGAAAACAATAATGCTTGGATTTTCTTCCTGTCTGTAGATCCTGATGAGCGAGGTAACGGTATCGGAACACAATTAATAGATAAAGCTGAAATCTTTGTAGAAAAGTCTGGTATTGAAAATATATACCTTAGACCTCAAAAAGAATTCGAAAAACGTTTAGTTCCTTGGTATGAGAGTTTAGGTTATGAGAAACTAGAACGAGACCCTACCTGTCGCAATGAATGGTTAATGTGTAAAAATATTTAAAGATTTTCAAAATTATTTGTTATAACTGTCGTGCCAAAACCTATAATATATACTGTACGTAGGAGGTACGACATGAAAACATTAACAGAGAGCAGGGTATCTAAAGTTCCTGGCTTTAGCCGAGCTCCAGAGTTAGACTTTTCTGACGATGGAACCAGGTTTCAGGGTTTTGTTTACAAACATCTTCCAATATCACAGGCACGTAGTTGTGGACTTACATTCCTTTCCGTACGTGTTGACTACCTTTCAGAAGATACCGAATTGAAACTCGTTGGTACTTACGAAGACTACTCAAAAGAGCCTTGGTACAAGCTTTGTGATAAATACAACGGAGTAAAAGAACTTCCAGAAATGGATGAGATTGTAAAGGATCTCGAAACAATTCTTACCGGTGTAAAAGAGTTGAACAAAAAGCTTGAAAGTGAAGAAATCGATACTAAACCAATTCTTCACAGATTGGAGGAAGAGCGTAAGCTTTCACAGAACGCTTACGATAACTTCAAGTCAAAGTTCGACCTCTTCGATCTAAGATACTCAGATTATGAAGTTCGTAACATTCGCGATTACATGAAATCGCTCAAGCAGAAAGCAGAGAATGCCGCTAGCTACTACAAAAAAGTAGAAGACGATCTTCTTACAAAGCGGGAATTGAGAAAATTGACTGTACAGGCAAAGAATAACTACATCTTTATAAATGATGATTGTTTTTACACTAAGCAACTTAACGAATATCTCGAAAAGGTAGCTGAATAGGAGGTACAATATGAAGCTCGAATTCGGAAAATACACAGACATTACAAACTTTGCAAAGAAGGTAAATCCTTCAATGTATGGTATCTACGAAAAAGTATATATCTGCCCTGATACGAACAACTGGTGGGTATCTTGTATTCAGGAGGGTGTAGACGAAGATTACGAAGAGTGTCCAGGAATGTATCTTGTTGAAAGAAACAATCCTGATTATCCAAACGGCGGAAAGCTTCCAAACATGGTGCTTATCTCACCTGAAAGATTCGTTAAACAGGTTCTTGAAGATTGGGATGGTAGCTGTTGGGATAACTACGAAGCTGGTTCCCTTGAAGAAGCAATCGACGTTGTAGATGGTGGTTGGGGAATTATTCCAGAGGAATAAGATTAAATGGACGAAGAAAACAAAAAGCTTGAAAAAATTATAGAGCTTGTTGAACGGTATAAAGTGAAAGTCCATGAGAAATCAACTCTCGAATCTAAAATTCGAGAGTTTAAAAGATCCCTCGAAAGTTTTATGGATACAGGAAACAAGCACATTTTTGTGGAGTTCGCACATGGAGCTGGTTCTTGTGAACAACTCTATCCTTGCGGGATCTATCCAAGCGATACCGTTAAGGAAGCTATCAAAGCAGATGTGTTAAATCATATTGAAGAACTTGAGGATGAACTTATGAACGTTAACACAGCTATTTTGAACCTTAGTGCATGGATAACAGGAGTGTAAGAATGACACCTTTTGGAAACGACTCAATGCTATTTGAATTGGAGGCTGCAGAAGAGCAGTGTAGGAAAGATGGAAAGTTTTGTTCCAATTGTGGACAGATTCGATTTTCCGGTAGTAGCTGTATTGACATGACGTGCTGGAGAGGTTACATCGACGGTGATCACGATGGTTGGGTTGCAGGAGGAAAGAATTCTCCGAATGCAAAGTTCCATCAAGAGAGTACTCGTAACATTGCAAAGGACGAGGATTACAAATATTGTCCTTTTAAGAATGCCCTCGGAGGTAAATAATGAACCCGGAAGAAAAGTATTCAAAGTTTTTTGAAACATTCTGCTGAAAAGAACCTATATTATAATCATAGTACAGATTAGGAGGTACAAAGATGAATCTTACAGGTGAAAAATTTCGAGGAAAATGTGGAAAGGATTATCAGGAGGATTTGAACAAGCCTGGTAAATATGTCATTGAAGTCATTGATTACGATGAGAGAAATGTAGACGGTTTCACAAGTGTCAAAGTTGACGTAAAAGCTGTCTGTCTCCATAATGAAGGTTCCGGTGAACATACAATCATTGCCGAGTTCCTCGATGGTAAAAAGAAGGGTGAACTTCACATGATGTATTACAATGGCTATCAAGGTTGCTGGAAATATGGCCCAACTGGTTGGGATGAGGATGTTTCAACAATGTATCCGCAGCTCTTTGAAAAAACTGTAGAGTTTGATGAGTAAATAAAACGACTCACCTACGACTAACAAACTTACTTGGTATTTAGTTTAATAAGGCTTTGTAGGATTTTTACTACAAAGCCTTTAAAAGCTCCCTTTTTATTACGAAGGAATGATTGTAAAATGATTATAAGCTCAGTTGCTTTTGTTTTGTGTTTAGGTAAACTCGGTTCAGCCGCTTACAACTACATGCAGTGGATGAAGCCGCCGAGTAGTGATCCTAAAAACACCTTTGAAAAAAGAAATGTTTGTAGAAAAACAATGTCTGCAAATCTCGCTGAAATGTTTACATACATGATAATTTGTATTGTAGCATCTATTCTAGGAAAATAGATATGGAAGGATTAATCGTAATTGGAATCTTTTTTGGATTATTTATCGTACTTGGAATAATTGGTGGTTTAGCAGGCTACTTTTCTGCTGACAGCGATGCAAAAGATATTCTTGGGGAGAGGTACTTAAAAAATGAATACACTCAATCTTAAGTTTTTTTGGTTAGGTTTTATTACAGTTTGTGTAGTTTATCAGTACTACAGATTCTTTAGTATGATTCGAATTCGTGACAAAGAGCTTAAGGAAAAGGTTGAAAAGAAAAATCGTACACACAACCTGTTTGATTTCCTCCTCCAATTTCTTTGGACAAGTTTAGGTTCATCTATAATTTGGGTTGAATTGTACGATATGTTTATTGGTTTACCAAGAGGTTAAATTATGTTTAAGAAATTCTTGAAAAACAAAAGACACAATTACGAATTGATGTGCGAAGATTTCACTAGAGCTCTTTCGCGAGTAATTTTTGACGACCGCATGGAAGAGCTCAAAGACAAATTCGAAGTAGCAAAAAAGAGTTGTAAGTTTGAGGATAAACCTTTCGGTCCGGATGGAGCTATGATACCCGTGTTGACTGAACCAACGGAAGAATTCATTCAGATTTACAATAGAGATATCATCGACTATTCGATTCGCCGTACACAGGAAATTGGAATTTACAATCTTAAACGTAAAGGATCCACGATGCTTGTTTGGTGCGATCGTCCAGGTTTGATAATTGGCTGTAAGGGTAAAACAGTTAAAAAGCTCCTTGAAGAACTGAATCACAATACGTTCAATACAAAAAGAACTCATCTTGACAAAATTAAGGCATTAAAGTTTGTCGGTAGTTACAATCCTTTCGTACAGGGTGCTTACAGTTTGCAGTTCAATTACGCCGTAAGAAAAGAAACAAATATTGATGACCTTTAATTGAAAATTCTCTCGCAAAAATACCTATAATATTATATAAGAGGTATAAACATGAACGAATTGTTTAAAGAAGAAGAGTCCAAAGCAAGTTGGGATGATGTAAATGAAGTTTACAACTCTTTACTTGAATATGCTTGTGACGAGTATGAAGGGGACTTGGCAGATGTAGACAGTGAAGGACTTTACGATGCAGTAGTAGATGCCCTTAATAGATGGAACGAAATGGACGCTGAAAGTCGTAAAGTTTATGAAGGCGTAGAGGAGTATATTCGCGACGAAGTGGATTACGAGAAATTCATTCCAGGAACAGGTGAAGAGTAATCTTAATATTTGAAGGAGAACAATATGTCTGAAAATAATGAATTTTACAAACTTGTTGCAGATGAAAAAGAAATGGAATGGTTCTTCGATCACATCATTGAACCGCCGCTTGCTCACGAAACATATATGATTTGTCTTTCAGCTCGCGGTAAGAAACTCGACAAAGATGAAAGAGAAATCTATCAACTTGGTCGTGGTGAAATGATGAGAACCGAACTCATTCGTCGCAAAGGCGGAAATTGGAACTTTAACATCTACAAACAGGGTCCTTACAAATACAATTGTCATAAATCAGCAATGCTTACAAAAGCTGGTTTACCATATCCTGAAAAGTGTCTTGTCTGTTACGCTTATGTAAATCCATCTGACGAGCTTGATTGTGTCCATGACACTTTTGAATTCTACAACAAGATTCAGCATGAATTGATTGAATCTTATAAGAAGGGTTCAAATGACGGAGTTGAAGACCATCTTGAAAAACTTCCAAAGATCTTTGAGCATTTAAGAAGTTGTCATGCAACAAACATTTCAAGACGTATTTGGAGAGACTTCGATTTCGACGTTGATGTTCCTGAAAAGTATGCTGACATTTCAAAAGAAGCTGCAAAGCTTCTTGTAAAGACAGCAATGATCAACGAAGCCAATAATACATACGGTAAAGGTAATTACGCAATTGTAGATACTTCGGGTGGTTATCACCTCTTGGTAAAGGTTACTGCAATGCACAGCAATCCAAACGACTTTATCAAAGCCGTAACAAATACTCAGTTTAACTATAATGATCACTATTGTGGTAAGCTCTTTGAGTTTTGTAAAGAGGTAAAGCTTACAGAGGCAGGTAGTCAGTTCTTACCAATGCCCGGTACTCTACAGTACGGTAGATTGGTAACAATTGTCAACAAAGAAGATTTTGTAGAGGAGTAGAAAATGGGATGTTACGTAAATCCAAATGATGTGTCAAAAGAAGCTTGGTTGGAAACTAACGCTACTAAGATTTATAAGGCAAATACATTTCCATCCTGGGAAACTATTTTTGCGACAAACGAAAGACCAGTTGTACTTGTTGATAACGGATCTTTTAGAGCAGCTGGTGTAGCTTACGACGAGAGGGAATATCAGGTTTTTACAGCACCCGATGATCCTCGTCCAAGAAAGGTTTACACGGTACCTATTGAAAAACTTAAAGAAGTCTCCGACATCGAAAACTGGTTAAGAGGTTAACATGAGCACTATTACATACTCAAACGATGACCTCGAATTAGATGTTAATGGTAAAACATATCGAGTAAGTGTCGAAGCTTCAGCTAGCTACTACTTCACACCAGGCAGAATGTATATGTCTAACGGTGATCCAGGTTATCCGGATGAAAGTGATTTTGAATTACAGGATGTAGATGCTATCTGGTATCTATACGACGAAGAAACGGACGATGAAACCGAAGTAGAGCCTACAACGGAAATGCAGGACGCACTAGATGACTACCTAAACGATCTTGATCTAGATGAGTGGAGCGAGCCTGAACCCGACTATGATGATTAACTAAAATAAAACCTCTCCTTAGGAGAGGTTTTTATTTACGTTTGTGATTAACTTGATTTTCAACTATAAATTGTTTTAAACTCTCATACCTAGTCTTACCATAATCATCTAATTCATTTTCATCTATATAGAGTATTAAGCTTCGCATTTCACCTAAAATACTGATACGAGCTTGTTTACTTGAACTTGATTCGGATTCTTTGAGTTGAAAATACTCGTGCTGTAATCGTTGAACTGCTGCTAAACGATTAACACAGTCGTGTATATCTAAGTTTTCACTCATCTATTTCCCCGCAAAAATAAGGGAGGTCTTTTGAACCTCCTTTTACGATTTTTAAATCCTTATTTTTTATTTTTCAAGTGTCTTTGCAAACTTAGCTACATCTTTTGCTGCAGCTACAGCATCTTTACCAGCCTCATCAGCTGAAGATCCTTTAAAGTATAAATCTGGTAAGTTTTTCTTGTCCTTAGCTGTTGCACCATCAATGATGTATGTACCAGACTTTTCATCTACAGATACGTTTACAGCTACAACTACCTTTTTCTTTCCATTAATCTGAATGTTAAGTGTTCCGGCTGAGTCAAAGTTTTTAGCTAAAGTAAAATTCTCATCATCATCGAAATATGATTTAAAAGAATCTAATACTGCCTTTTTAACGTCTTTTGTTTTTAACAAGTTCTCTGAGCGAGCTACTCTTTTTTCATTTAAACTCCTTTTAGAGGTTCTTTTTGTAGTAGCTTCAGACAAACCATACTCTGCTTTTGACCAAGAGGTAGCATCTACGTTTGGATTACCTACGATTTCAATACCATCTACGAGTTCGATATCGCGAAGAATCCTATCACGAGCTTCCTCCGCACTTGCTAGATCGTCTCCAGTAACAATAAAATCAAATGCAAAAGAATAAACTCTACTCTTTACATCCTCCGAAGTCTCTATATTGTTCTTTGAGACTTCAACATAAAAACCGTCACCACCATATGTGTAACCAATGATTTCTCCATCAGTATCTACGGCTACAGCTTCCTGATCTGAGTCTAGATAACCCTCACTCAAACCGTCCTGCAATGCTCCATAACGATCATAACCTGCATCAATAATATCCTGAATAGTACCCTTCATTTCAACAACACCAGGTTCTCCATTGTAATCAAAACCTTCGTCACCTTCCTGCACCTGTTCAAATGGTATGATGTCTAAGTCTTCGTTCAAAGATTTTTTAGAATCTCTTGACTCATCTAATGACTCTTCAAAATCCTCATCCTCGTCATCAGAACCTTCATCGTCAAATTCAGCATAGAAAGATGGAGCTCCATCAGCTGTAATTTCAAGGTAATAATCAGCTGCATCAGCTGCTACATCGCAAAGATCCTCATCCTCCTCCATACAAGATAGAACCTCATCATAGTCAGACATAGGATGTCCTATGTCAAAATCAGCCCTTGCTATATCCTGTACTACTCCCATCTGATAATCAGAAAGGTTATTTTCGTTTAATTTCATACTTAATCTCCTTAATTAAGAATTTTTTTTAATTAGTGTTTCGAACGAAGAACTTATTAAATTATGATAAAGCACTATACATTAAGAAGAGTAAATAGAGAAACTGGTGAGCTCAAAGTCTATGATTTTGACGAAAACACTAAACCTGAGATGATGTTTTTACAAGCCTTTTATGAATCTCAGGATGAATTAAATACTTTAAAACAAAATCTAGAAAACGAATTAACTGCCCTTATAGGTACAGATGAGGAGTATGATAAAGGTAAAGCTGGTGAAAAATTAGATAGCAAAACAGCTAAATATCTCACAGGTTTAACTGAATATCATATCGAACACAATAACCTAATGGAGGCTGATGAACTAAAAGTTGAGCTTCGATCTATTACAGCTAAGTGGCAAGAATTAGATACTCAAATATCTCAATGTGAAAAAGAGTTGAACTTACCAGACGTATCGGCTCTTTATATTACGAATATGTTTCAGCTAGAGGGTAAAGCCTACAATAACGAAAACTATAGATATCGTTTCTATGTTAGCTAAACTATATTTTATACATGATTGAATATAAAAGAAATCCAGGTTGTGAATGTTCTAGCTTTGTAGACCTTAATACTGTAGATGCAGAACATCGTATTGACACAACAAAATACTGGCTAAACGGAAATATTTACGAAAATGGTCGAGCTCGAGAATGTACTTGTCATAAGAAATGGAGATTAGGAGGTAGATATGATAGCCTTGCAAAACAATACAATCTACCTACACACGATGAGCTTGTTGAAATGAAGTTCTTAGGAGATAATTCAAACTTTCAGAAACTGAAGAGTCTTCCTAAGATTGTTAAGGAACATCGCTTAACAAATGTATTAGGTTTTATACATGGTCCAGCTGGTTGTCAAAAAACAACCTCAATTGCTAAACTTTTATATGGTTTAGTTTTGGACGGCTATACAGTAGGTTATACGACATATTCAGATCTCGTTGATAAGCTTGTTGCTAAAGAGGATATATCTGAACTAGTCTCAGCAGATTGGTTAATAATTGACGATACCTTTGAAGGTGGAACCATTACTGTTAAAACATCCTATAATCTGTTTTACAACTTAATCTTAAAGAGAGCTAAACCAACTATTCTATGTACAGACCTCTCAGAGGATGAAATTCGCAGTTCAACTAACATGCCTTTCTATAATCAAACTATGTTGAATAAGTTGTTTACAAAAATACAAAAGTATAAAGTAGATTTATTGTTTGATCAGGATGTGGGTAAACTACAGCTAACAAATGGTACATCTGGTACAATTGATATTTGGAGTTTATAATGAGTTTTAAGTCTAGAAAAGAATATTTGATAAGCTGTATTACAGCTGCAGTAGGTACACTGTTAAGCGAGGATTATTACGCTCAAGACTTCGATAACGTAATTGGTTGTGAAACTCCCGAACAGTCAGCTTGTTCTGCTTTTATTCAGTTTGTAAAAACAATGGATAGAGAAAAGGCATTACAGTATTGTTCTAGAGTTAACTTCAACAATTATCTATTGTCTAAACGTGAAGGTAGCGATTCAATCCTGGATAAGGAAAAAGAAATCGTAGACTTGATCTACGATCGAATCGATTTCAATAAGACAAATAATAACGAAGAATTGAGGGAGCCTAATAACCTCTTCTCTCAATTATTGAATGCTCGTAAGAAGTTGGACCTAGCTAATAGGATAAACAATATATCTGAACAGGAAGATTATACCTCAGATCCTGTTGTTTGGACAGACGATTTCTGTAATAAAGTTCAAGCAGGCCTTGAAGATGCAGCATCTGGCTATTCGAATACTACTGAAGATAAGTTGTATTTCGGAGACGATGTAGCCGACTTCTATAAAGCAAAAATCGAAGAACGAGAGAACGGAGAGATTTACAGTTTCGGTAACGAAATGTTAGATTCACTAGTTACAGAGGGTCCAACACCTGGCCACGGAGGTATTATCGGTGGTTCAACAGGTATGGGTAAGTCAGCACTTTGTTTGAATATTATCAACGATTTGATTAATGCAGATATTCCTACAATCTACTTTCCAATAGAGATGGGTGTAGAGAATACAATCGATCGTCTTGTATCCATAAGAACTGGTTTCCCTTTCAAGACTATTGTAAACATTGGTAAAAATAAATCTGAAGACAATTCGGTATTAAAGAAGGTTATCTTACATGAAGCTGATAGTTTAAGAGTTCACCCTAACTTTGCTATTGACAGCAAAGCAAATGTTACAATGAAACATATCAGATCTACTGTAAAGAAATTCCAGAGTAGATTACCTGGTAGAAAATATTGTATTGTATTTATCGATTTGCTTTTGATGATTAAGGAATTCTACGATGATGGATCTAACATGGCTCAACAGATCGAACGAGCTGTAAATAAACTTGACATCTTAGCTAAAGAGTTAGGTTTCCACTGGGTAGGAGTTGTACAGTTAAATCGCAGTGTTGAGAGTGATAAGGTGCTCACTGAGCAGTCTATTGAAAAACTTAAACCTACTCGTTCTGCTATCAAGAATTCGAGTGCGTTGTTGGAACGAGCTCGTTGGGCTATTACTGTATTTAGAAAGAGGTATTTCGCAGACTTGTATCTAACCGAAGAAGAGGCTGAACGTATTGATGATGTAGCTGAAATCCAATTGATGAAAGCTAACGATGAAAGCATCAGTCGTAGGTATATGCGTTTTGATGGACCTACCTTTAAGATGACATATGATCCAGATTACGGTAAAAGTTTGAACGGTTTTTAGAAAATAATTTGTACAAATTACAAAAGGAAAACCTATATTTAAAACACGTTAATTGATAAAATTAAAAATTAAAAGTTAGTTAAATACTAACTTTTAAACACGGGTCTTTCGGTCAGTTGGAAGGCTCCGGGTTAAGGCCGATAGTGGAGAGCCCGGGAACAGGAGTTCGAACCTCCTAAGATCCATTAGTAGTCTATTTTACATAAGAGCTAAGTACGCCAGTATTGGAAGCCTTGTTAAGGTGCTAAATGAAAGTAGATTACAAAAATCTAAAACGGTCCAAACTTTTTGGAGTTTGTGAGAAGAGAGATGAGAAGCTGTTTGACCGTTATCTGAAGGCTTCCACTCAGCTAGAGCTTGACGTTAAGTTGAGTACTCAAAGTAAGGTTTAGTTTCCAAGCTTTTAATAGCTGAGCGTCTCTCAAAGATTACGAGTACAATCGTACCTCTTAAAAATGCTCGTAATTTAAGAGAGATGGCTATTCTCGGGAGAAGGTGTACGTGCCGGAATCAATTAAGTTTGATTCGAGTGCCGAGATATCACAAGGAAGGATGCAGAGCTTGTGAATGAATTATCGCATTCACTTTATTGGCCGGAGAAAGTCAG
>AUXO011348328.1_pt1 | contig 38909 bp, 41 predicted proteins | sample 768731 | NCBI WGS metagenome assembly AUXO01 (sample SAMN02715735, study PRJNA202380) | gut metagenome | biome: sheep rumen | host: Ovis aries | place: New Zealand: Palmerston North | reverse complement strand
AGAAACTGCTGCTAGTATTGGTGCTATGGGTAACTATGGTATACAAGGTAGTGCAGCAGGTACAGCTCTCGCTAATATGATGCGTTATATCCAATTATCAGCTTCGGGTCAGAAACAAAAGGGTTCTGATATGCTTAAAGCTGTGGGTATAGATGCTAAATCCCTCATGGATTCCGAAGGTCACCTTATTTCACTCGGTGAAATATACCGTAAGATTTTCGAGGTTACTAAAGGTCTAAACACTTTCCAGAAAAACAGTTTCTTCTATAATGTATTTGGAGTTCGTGGTACTCGTGAGATAGCAGCCATGACTCAGATGATAGAGGATGCTGCAGGTGGAGCTTCTAAATATGAAGAGTTGCTTCAAAAGATGGAGTCAGCTTCTGCTACCAATAAACTGGGAGATGCTTATCAGCGTTGGTTGGAGTCAGCTGAAGGTCAGATTTCTATGTTTAGGGCTGATATCGATAACCTAGTAACAACTACTGGTAAACAACTAGAACCTCTCTTTACTAATGTCCTGAAGATTACTAACGCTATACTCTCGGTTATGAATACTCTAGCCGGAAGTACTATGGGAGGTGTAATCTTAAGAGGTGTGGCTATAGGTACTACTATACAGTTAGCTGTTAGAGCTGCTACTGCCTTATACGGCGGTTTCCGAATAGCTACTACTTCTGCTAGTCAATTAGCTTCTATGGGAAATAGGTTATCTAGTGGACCTGCTGCTGCTAATGGACAATATGTTATCATGGAAGCTCATCTCAGGACTCTTATAGTACTTATGAGTGAATACCTGGCTATGCAAGGTATGATACCTAAAGGTGGTATAGGAACACCATGGGGTACCGTATTTAGTCAACAAGGTAGAGCTCGTGTTACTAACCCGTCTGCTGGAGTAAGAGGTATGGGTATTAACAATGGCTTGAATACTATGAGTGGTATGCTTATGGGATCTGGTATGACTGCAGCGGGAGCAAGGGCTGCTGGAGCTGCAGGAGGTCAACAGGTTGCTCGTACTTTAGGTTCTAGGATCTTAGGTTTCATGGGAGGACCTTGGGGAATTGTAATAACCATGGCCTTACCAATGATCTTGGATGGTGTTAGACTCCTTGTTAATAAAAAGGATGAAGAGATAGAGGCTATAAAAGAACAATTCAACCCCGAAGTTACTAATCAACATCAACAGGATCTACTCAGAGAAGTAATAGCTGAAGCTACTAGATCTGGTATTATTACTGGAATGGGACAAGCTAAGTTACCAGAGGTGAATGTTAATGTTGATGGTATGGGAGGGAACAGTGCTATCATCAACTTCATGGGAGATCCAAATAATCCTTATACAATGTTCCCTTAAATGGAGATAACTATGGCTACTTTAAAATCCAATACTCACGAACTTAGAGAAAAGCTTTATGAAAGGCAAGGTAAATCTAGGTTCGGTAATATACAGAATTTAAAAAATCCCCTTAACTATGCAGGTACTACCCTCAGTGGGATATTTTCCGATTTATCCCAAGGTTTTGTAGAAAAAACCTCTGGTTTAACTAATGGAGATATCAATAAACTATGGAGGGCTAAGATACTCCTCGATAGGCTTGGTGGACCGGCTACTGGTAGAACTATAGGTTTACCAAGGGATAGTAATGGAAGTACTTTTATCCCTAATAAACTACCCTACCCAGATCTAAAGCAAGGAGGTGGTTATTCTATCCCGGAAATGAATCGGAGAAATAATATACTATGGAGGTATAAAGTACGAAATGGTTTAACTAGACCATCAGGAGAAGTAGATGGAGAACATTTTGAAACTCTACCCATAGATACTCCAAGTACTAAGACTTTCAAGGTATTCAGGACAGCTACAGAAAAAACCACCTTACACGATTCTATCAGGAATCACCGTAGGAATGAAGTAATCATCTTTAACCTAAACGGTAACGGAGAAAATTACCAGTATATCATTTTACAGAACAGGCCACCAGAAGTAGAATTTCAAGGAGAAACTTCTTGGGCTGCTATCAAGTCTTTCGGTAGGAATGTACCCATGTATCACTTTACGGGAGCTGAAGACAAATTACAGCTTCAAGTATCTTGGTTCTGTAATGATCCAGTTAGGCCTTGGGAAGTAATCCAAAAATGTAGGTTACTGGAAGCTTGGTCTAAATCCAATGGTTATGCTGCAGGCCCACCAGTACTACAGATAGACTGGGGAGGTTCTGGTATATTCGATAATGCCTACTTCATCCTTACTTCAGCTACCTATGTACTTAAGCAGTTTAGGGATGGTTATATCGACCGTAGATCTACTGATTCTACTTGGCAAGATGGTAAGTTATACCCAATGGCAGCTACTCAAGAATTAATATTTTCTCGAGTAAGCGGTACTAACCCTACCTACTCTAGTATCTATGACCCAAATAAACTGACAGGTATTAAAGGTATAGGTACGGGTAATAAGAAAACTATTGCTAATCCAAAAGATAATCAATCTTCACTATGGCAAGCGTAAAAAGTCCCTATGATTCCTCCGTAGTTGTTGACTATGGCGATGGTTCTATAAGCCTAGAACCTATTAGAGAGAGCGTAACTATTACCGATGAGGATTTAAACTATACCGTAAAGGAAGGAGATACTCTACAGGGTATTGCTCATACTTACTACGATGATTCTGGCTTATGGTATATTATTGCTATAGCTAACGATATTCAGAATCCTCTAGATATAAAACAGTTTTATCCAGGACAGTTACTAAGAATACCTCAGTATGGCGGAAATTAAAACTAAATCTAACCCAAGTATCTTAAATCAGGGTACAGCTACTCCTTACTTAGCTATCTTTAGTGAAGTAGGCACTCCGGTATTACATCCAATTACTGGAGTGCCTCTTGGAGCGTATATAAGTCAATTCGAATATAAATATGATGAAGAAAAGCTCAATGAGTGTACCGTTACTTTTGACTGCGGAGACCCAGATGTAGTAGATGAAAAATCCTTCCCTGAAGGTATGATCATATTTGTTCAGTGGGGATATATTTATCCAGATGGATCTTCTGTATCGAGTGAAGCTGTATCTTTGAAAGTTCGAGATTATAATGTAACCTTCGATGATCAAGGCGTACATAGTTCATTAGTTTGTTTAGATGTCAAAGCCGACTTATTATTAAGTTTACCAGTAAAACCCAATGGAGATGATAATAAAACTCTAGACAAGTATCTAGAGAACGGCTGCGACTTAGATATGCCCGTAATAATAGAAGCTTTTGTATGAATGATAAAATATCCCAATTAGTAGATCATCAGGTTTTTCAACAAATCCAGACTACTACCTCAGATCACCCCATAGGAAAGGGTACTGTTATTTTTGCTAATACCTTTACGGGTACTCCCGTAGAGATGGACCAACGAGTTAGAGATGCTTTAACTTCTGAATCTATCTTTATAGGTAATAATCCAATAGTCCAACTACAGAAGGCTCTAGAGAGATTAGAGAAAGGGCCTTGGTATATAGATTGTAGAGGTGAAGTATTATATATACATAATAAACCTTACTCTATACCAAGTTCATACAATTATGTGTATGCCCAAGAGAATGGAGAAGTACTGTCTATAAATTTTAAAACCAGTTATAGGACCAGGAATGCTCCAAGAGGTTCTACGATGTCTTTTGATGCCTATAGTAAAAACATAAAATCTACCTCAACTGGTATGTCTGTAGGTACAGAAGCAGACCTTGCTGAGCAGGCCAAAGCCCAAGAGGGTCCTCAGTTGCAGGCTTCTTCTTCTCCCGATTATTTTAATCCCGATATTGACAGTGAGAGGGGTTATTATGAAACCCACTACAGATTTCCAGAAGTATCTCCCCAGGAAATACAGGCTGATATGGATAATAAAGGAAAAAGTTTTGTAAAAAGTAGTTATGAAAACTTTATTAAAGGAGGTGATAAAACTCTTGTTAATATGGTCCAAAGTCTTTTCCAAAGCAAAAACTTGGCTCATGGGAGTCCGGGAGAACAATCATTTAAGGAGGAGCTTAAAGCTGCCGGAAATGATAAAAATAAGATCCAGGGAGTTTTAAAAACTTGGTTTGGTCAGGATAAAGTAAATATCGATTTAGGTACTTACATGACTCTAACCGAAAGTAAATCTTTAAAAGACTTAGTAGGAAATAATACTTTTATACCTGCTTACAATAGTAAGGGTAAGCCCATAGGTGCTAGCTATGTATTTAATAATGGTTCAGTTGGTAGCCTTAAAGGTGGAGACTTTGCTTTTTCTTTAGAGCAGTATCTTAGAAAAAAATTTAGGAAACAGTTTGTAGTAGTACGTAAACCTACCTACACCTACCAAACTTATCCCACAGCTTCTCCTCAATATACTAACATTCAGGTACAGGTAGCTTATAAAAAGAGGACTGTTTACCAAATGTCTGCTGTTCAGTTTGTAAGCGATTACTATAGTAGGTACTTAGATAGTCCCCAGAAGCAATACTTAAACTACCTCCTCAATAATGCTATGGGTAATAATACCCGTAAAATTACCGAAAAAAGATTGGAAGTAGAAATGAGGGTAGTAGGTAGACCACAATTAACTACTGCTTCTATACTTCACATAGATAACATAGGTTTTAGATCTGGAGATTATCATGTTAAGAGAGTTATACATAGGCTATCATCTGATGGTTATACTTGTTCTTTAACACTATCTCCTGCTAACTATAAAGCGGCTTCTCAAACTGATAGTGTAAAAGTTGGGCTTGGTACTTCTAAACCTACTATGAGGGCTCAAGGAGGTGGTGAAGAACAACCCGTAAGTCAAGGTAATGTATATATAGATTACAGCCTTATTACTCAGGATGAGGTAGAATACTTTAACACTAAGAACAATATAAATGATCAGACTAATGCTGCTATAGAAGTATCTTACAATCTATACCTTAGAGCAGCTAATAAGCCCGGAGCTCAAAAACAAGGTGTATATCATAAACATGTTCAGATGGACGGCAGTAAGGTATCTAAAGTTTGGTATACTTCTACTCTACCACCTCATGATAAGAACTTTAATAACTTCAAAAGGGTATACTCAAGTAAGGTATATGATTTGCTAAGAAAGAAGGCAGATAATTTTAAGAGATACAGTAAAAACAATTAAGCTATGTCAGATATTACAGGAATTATCGTAAATCAGGGTATAGAAGCTTTTGGCAGATACTACTCAAGGTATAAAGGTATAGTAGTAGATGATGATGATCCTTATTCTATGAATCGTCTTAAAGTAGCTGTACCAGATATACACGGAGGTATTATAGACTGGGCTTTACCCATGAATCAACAGGGTTCCATGGATAGTGGTATAAAATATCTAACTCCAAAAGTTAAGGATTTAGTATGGGTATCATTTGAGAATGGTAATCCCTCTAAGCCTCTCTGGGAATATTGCGGATGGGGCTTAAGTGAGTGTCCTGAAGAGTTATCTAAGAATAATGTACTTGGTTTTGTTACTCCTAAGGGTAATAAGGTGTTTTTAGATGAGGATGAAGGACATCTTACAGTATCTGTATATGGAGATGTTTTAGTAGTAAGCGAGGAGGGTAATATCCAGCTTACTACTAAAAAAGGCAGTATTATCTTAGATGCTAAAGAAGGTATATTTGGACATGATGGTGAAAAGGGCGGTTTAATAAACATAGATGATCTTACAGATAAGCTTAATAAGTTACAGAGTGAGTTAGAGGAGTTTAGAACAAACTTTAATAATCACACTCATATATCCTCTTCTCCTGGTTCATCCTCTTCTACTACTCCTCAACAAGCCACAAGCCCATTTAGTTCTTTTAATAAAGAAGAATATGAAGATAAAACATTTTTACACTAATGGCAAACATTCTAGAAAAAACCATCGGTTCTGGAGTATTATTTCCATTTAGTATTACTAAAAATGCTAGAGGGGAGACAGGAGTATATCCAGTAAAAGGAACTCCAGAACTTATTTTACATAACCTAAATTCAATTATACAGTATGAACTGGGTTATAGGCTTAGGCAAGAGGATTTTGGAACAAGGCTTTGGGAATGTATAGAAGAACCCAACACTCAGGCTCAAGCCTTCTTAGTTAATCAGTTTGTTAGACAGGCTTTATTAAAGTGGGAGAGTAGGATTAGTATTACTAAAACCGAGCTTGTCCGACAAAACAGCAAATTATCAATCTTTATACACTATAACCTAAAAGATACTAATTTTGGGGATGTAGTTGGAGCTACCTATGAACTTTAAAACTCATACAACATGAATATAACAAATCCATGGTTAAATCCATATCATAGATCTTTTCATCAGATTAAACAAAGGCTGGTAGAGGGACTTAAATCTATCACTGATAAAGATGGTAATCAGTTAATTACCGATGTATCAGAAGGTAATATCTTGGTATTAATAATCTCTATGTTTGCAGCTATAGCTGAAGTATTACACTACTACATAGATACTAAGATTAGAGAGTTTTTCCTTTCTACTGCCAGAAGGTATACTTCTGTACAAGCTTTGGGTAGTTTAGTGGGCTATTATCCAAAAGCAGCAATAGCAGCTACTGTAGACTTAGTTTTAACTCGGGGAGATAAGGATAGCAGTGGTTCCAGTACTTCTCATAATATTCCAGTTGGTTATACTTTTGAACAAGATGGTACGACTTGGATGGTAAGTACTAATGTATTCATACCACCATATACTAGTCAGGTTCGAGTACCTGTTATACAGCATAGGCTCTACAACATAGACAGTCTTCAGGGTTTAAGCTTACCAACTGATACAGATAGGATAATCTTTAATCCGGGAGAGATACCTTCAGGAGAGTTTTATGAGCATGGTACTATGGACTTAACCATAAATAGTGAACACTATACATTAGTAGATACCTTTGCTTATTCTAGGCCTAACGATAAACACTTTAGAGTAGAAGTAGATAATCTAAATAATCTGGTCATTATCTTCGGAGATGGTACCTTTGGTTCTACTATGCCTTCTCAAGGTGTTATAAGTGCAGCTACTTGTTATTTAACTAAGGGTGCTGTTGGTAATGTAGAAGCTGGAACTATAACCGTTAACCTTGTGGATGGTATGGTTACTACTAACCCCTATCCAGCTACAGGTGGTTCTGATTATGAGAATATAGAATCCATGAGAGAACGTATACCTCTTCAGGTAAGAACTCAGGGAGTAGCCGTAACTAAAAGAGATTATGAGGATCTAGCTTTATTAGTACCTGGAGTTGGTAAGGCTAAAGTAGAACAGCTGTATGGTAGAAAAGTAGCTTTGTACATCTATCCCAGTAATTCTAACGTATTGGGCGATTTACAGGCTTCTGAAGCTTTAAAACAGAGAGTATGGAATAAATTAAATCCTTACTTACCTCTGGGTATTATACTAAAGGTATACTCTCTCGGTACCTCAGATATAGTATTAGACATAGATATTACTGGTAAACCTAACTATAAAGCTACAGATATACTTACTCATGTACGTACAGCTTTATATACTACTTACAATGCTCAAGCATCTAATATTGGAGGTACCATAAGAATATCTGACCTATATGCTCTTATCGATGGTTTACCCAGTATAGACTACCTTAGGATAAATAAGTTCTATGTAAGACCCTATGCTATACCAGTCAACTTCGGTATAGGTTTTACTCCTCAATCATTTGAGCTTATCTCTGCAGAATCTTCAGTAACTTACATATTAACCTTTAAAGCAAACTCACTACTGGATCTTATCTCTAGTGATGGCTTGTATCAGGTTTCTGATTTAAGTACATCTTCTCCCGTAACTATTGAAGATTCCGTACATAAGGTTTACTTTAACTGTACTTTCCTATCTCCTTCACAGGCTAGTTCAGATATAGCCAGAGTAGGTAATATCTTCAAAATCATTATATCACAAATAAATAATGATTATGTAGATACAGGATATACAGTACCTATTTTTGCAAGAGATACCGATTTAACCCTCAATATAGTAGAAACAATATGATAAACTTAAGATCTCTTATAGACATATTACCTTACTATTTTAAAGAGCAAGATACCTATAAGGTAAACGGTAAGGGTTTATTAGAAAGGTATTTGGACATTTTTGGTGAATATTTTGATGATCAGATAGTTAAGGATATAGATACTCTAGATGATATACTGGATATTGATCATACCCCTGAAATATATTTAGGCTATCTCTGGGAATTTTTAGGATCTATGCCTTATGCTAATCCTAAAGCTATAGACCCTAATAAATGGAAGCAGTACTTTAATGGATTCAGTGATGATACTACTATTGAAGCCCTGAGTAAATTATGGGTATATCGTAAAGATTCGGATAGTGCAGAGTATAGTCTAACCCTTGACCAAATAAGAGCTTTAGTAAAATATTCTGTAGCTTTGTTCTCTATAAGAGGAACTAAAAAGTTTTTTCAGATCTTACTTAGGTTATATGGGTTTGAGGTTACTATAAGTAACGGTAGTACTTACCCTGCAAGTGGTTTAGAAGAAGATTACGACTTTAGTGGTATAGATGATAATTTTAGTGGTACCAATGATAATTTTGGTGGTCTCCCTGAATCAATCTTCGAAAGTAAACTTGAGCCGACCAAGTTAGATTCAGAATGGTTGAATCTGGATGAAGGAACTATAGACAATCGAGAAAATAATAGTGTAATCCTCAATGTTAATTTCAGACTAAGAAGTGAACACACCTATGATAGTAGTTCTAGTGATTTCCTGAGATTACAGGATAGAATGTTTAACCTTATAAACCTTTTCTTACCAATGGGTAGTAGACCCCATCTGATATGGGATAACGTACTTTCAAAGGGTAAGGTTGTAAATGGTTTTGAAAATAAGGTTAATAGATCTGTAGAACTATATGTAGACAGGGCTAACATTGGCTCAATGAATCCCATGTTTGTTCCTTCTACTAAATACCCAGGATGGTATCAGGTTAAATATACTAGTGGTCCGAACGTAGTTAGTTTTAGTTGGGCACCGTTAAGGATAATGGTTAAGATAGTAGATGAATACCCATTTAACCATAGACCGGCTTTTATTGAAGATCAACCTAAACGTTTTAAGATCACTTTTGGACCAGCCACTCTTTCAGAAATAGAGTATGAAGATGGTAAAGTATTTACTATTAATCCTGGTACTGGTATACCTATAGCTCCTCATGCCAGGGTTAGTACTATATGTCCTGAGGATTTTAATCTAACCCATTTCACTAGACCCTTTATAATAAACAAAGGTAGTAGAGGTTGGAAAAAATATTACAGTTATACCCTATTTAATCACTATAATAACGCGGTAGAGAGAGAGCTAAGTAATACTCAGACTTATATACCTATTATCATACAGTCTGCAACGGTACGAACTCTTACTAATAATGCAGATCCTCGTGATGATCAGTTTACTCCTCAACAGGTAGTAAATCTAACTACCGGAGAATACCTTACCTTTATAGAGGATGGTACTAAAATACCAGATAAAGATGGTAATGAAGTAGATTATTCTAGTTATGCTGGTACTCATACGTATGTTCAACATATCTTTAATCCAGGTACCTATGAATTTATCATGTTGGATAGACCTGAGTATAAAATAAGCATTGAGGTAACTAGATTAAAGGAAGTATTAGATGTAACTTTAGTAGAGGGTCTAAACAATAACCACATAGATAATGAGAACCCATTCTGTGATATTAGGCTTAGTGTTTCTAGTAATAGTTCTTTTTTAAAGAATATAAGTACCATACCTTTCTACGTAGAAAGCCTTAGTGGTATGTTATGGGAAACTCTTATAGAAGATCATGGGGGAGCCAAACCCTCAGATAAGGTAGGTAATTATTTAAATAAGCCCTATTTTAACTTTGAGTCAAAGGACTTGGGTATGGTAGATGCTTTTGAACCCGAATCTAGGCAGAGTAAGTTAACCTTTTATCTGTGCTTTTTAAGTAAACCCCTACATCCAGAGAGTCAGTACATAAAGTTTACCCACATACATCCTCCTGGAGCTTTTTCACGGGAAAAGCTTACACGGGAAGTTACCCTTTACCCTGTTACAGGTAGGATATATGCCGAGGACGAGGTTATTTACGACGTAACCGAGGGTACTACACCCGAGAGAAGTATAGTTAACCGAGAGAGTGAATTTAGTTGGGGAGATATTTTAGAAAACACTGGAATATTCTTCAATCCTACTTCTCAGAAGTATGAGCTTACCCCTGTACCAGGAGTAAGTGTAAGGGTTTTAACGGTTCAAAGTCTAGAAACCCTATGTCCTCATAATATATTCGGTAGTGATCCCCTATATCTCGAATATTTAGGTTTATATGATGATGAAGTAATCATAAAGGAGATTTCTAACCCAGTATCTCAATTCTGGAATAATGGTGAAACCATCACCTTAGGAGATCCTGGACATTATAGGTTTTATGGTATAAATACCAAGTATAAGGAGGCTACTAGTAACTATAGGGATATCAATGTAGTATCTAATAAGTACAATGCTAAGTACTTTCTGGAAGTACACGATGGGAATAAGACGGATGATGAGAATTACATGTTACGTACCCTTATAAGTAACACACCTAAAGAAGGTAGTATAGTTCATTGGGGTTTTGACTTTAATATTACTCTTAATAAATCCATATTGGAAGCTTCGGATATTCTAACGGTGGATCCAGAAGCTTTCGATTTTGAAGTCTTATTGTATAAGGGTAGTACACCCAATATTGGTCAACTTATAGGTTCATTTACAGGAACCCACGTTACTGAAAGGGATGAGTTGGATGATTTAGGAAATCTATTACCCAACTACAAAGTATCAGGTCATATAGATTTAACTTGGGATGGTACTTATCTAACCAATTATAATTACCCACCTGGTTTGTACTGTGTAGAACTACATGCTAAAGATCAAGCTTGGCCAGGTACTCCTTCTTATCAGGTATTGGATGCTTATGTAGTACCTCAAAAGTTTGATGGTAACTTATACTTCGATGTAGAGGTTATCAGTAAAGCTTGGACTTCTCCTTCAGGACAGAACTTCAATATAGAGCCTATTACTGGTAAGAGAACGTGGGGTTGGTACAAAACCAATGATGCTTACTTAAACTCTGTACGTTTGGTAAGGTATGATCCTGCTATAGAGATACCTAACTTTAAGTTGAAACTTACTAACAACAGCATAGGTTATACTAGAGTATATATGTACAAGTTAGTAGCTGACGGCTCTGATTGGGATCTAGACCTAAACAAGGATAATAAACATAATTATCCAGAGGTACTACCTCCAATTAGTAGTAATAAGCATTGGTTAAAAGAAGCTATACCTAAAGATTGGGGATTCCCTGGAGAGTTTGATGAAGTAACTCGTAAGTGGGATTATAGTAAAGGAGATACCGGTATTGCCAATTATAAAGGCAGATGGCTGTTCACTGGAACAGTTTATCAACTGGGTGAAACTATATATGGTCCTCAAGAGCCAGGTAAATACCTATTCCTGGTCAATCAGTTGGAGGTTGATACTAAGAATATTAACTATGCTTACCTTGAAGTAAAGGAAGAGATTAAGTATTTATTAGTAGTAAATCCTATGATGGCTATACTTCAAGGTAGTGCTGTGGGTACTACTGTAGAGGTTATAAGCAGTGCTAAGTATACTAATGAAACCTTAGCAGTCAATGTAACACTACCAGATGGTACTATACTAGAATCTCAACACTCTTTACCATATAACTTTTATGCTTATAGAATAGGAACTTATATCTTTAACCTATTTAAGTTCGAAGAGGGTCATTGGGTAGATTTAAATACCTCGGCTAGCTTTAGAGTTTTAAGTGAAGACGGTATCTATCCTGATCATCTAGTGTGGGAAAGTCAAGAGGTTCAAGATAAGAGTATACAGGTAGTAACAGTTTCTCAAGATACAGTTTGGTCAATAGAATTACAAGATGAATAATTTAAATTTAGATAATACCAACATAGCTATAAAAACTATGTTAATCGGTTTTCTATCAGAGTGGTCAGAACTACTATATGGTATGAGATGGATGATATCCTTAGCTATCATATTGATATTAGCCGATTTATGGTTTGGAGTAAGTGCTTCTCGATATCGAGGAGAGGTTGTACGTAAATCTAGAGCAGGTAGACGTACCTTTAATAAGCTCGTAGATTATATATGTTACCTATTCGTAGGAGTTACACTGGGTAAAGCTATAGCTGAACCGTATGGAGTAGATCCTAATATTACGGCTATAACTGCTATGCTTATATGTTATGGCTTCGAAATAGATAGCATCTATGGGCATATTCTAGAATTACATAACATAAAATCTAAATATTCTATCTGGAAACTAATTGCATTTATTCTTACACTACGCTTTAAGCAATTTGCGTCTGCCATAGAAGATATTAGTAATCAATATGAAAATAAGTAATAAATAAAAACAACCATGGCAATAAAAACTTACTTTGGCTTTCAGAGCCAATTAAAATCTAAGGATTTAACTGAAGCTATAGCTTTACAACAGGGTCCCGGTCCTATATTTGGTTATGCTGGTTTTTCTATATCCGAGAGTAGTCCAGTTATAACTCTATCTCCCTTACCTGATAGTGGAGATACAGAGCTTAAGGATTTTAGAGATCATTTTGAGAAGCTCGTAAATGATAGGATGTCTTCAAGGAGGGTTTTAATAAATACTCTCAATGGTACAGGAAACTTTGGTATAGTTACCAAGGATGGTTATGTAGAAGTTAACAGTGGTAATACTATAGAGGTTCCTATAGAAAATACCCAAAGTACTTACCCAGAGTTGATAGTTTTGGCTAGACATAACTACTCCGAGGATGTAAACATCAGTATGCCTATCATATATGAAGCTTACTGGAATCAGTCTAATGTATCATTCTTTAGGCTATACAAAAAATCTATAGATTTTAACTATCCTACCCAATTATCTTCAAGAGAAATAGAGGGATTGGATATAAATAAATCTCCTCATGAGGATTCACAGTTATCATATAATTACCTATTAAGTACGGCTTTAAGTGCTACTGGTCTAGATAATATATCTGACTGTACTTTAGTAGGTATTTATGGTACTGGTAATGACACTATGTCTTCTACGGGTAATCTTCAAAAGTTTATCATCTTACCTTATGATGGTAAATTTCCTAATGATCTAACCTATACTTGGTCAGAATACAATTTTTACAAAGACCTGCTTAGGCATTTGTATAAGGTATTTGACGGTATTGGTAGCCTTACTTTTGAAGAGTATTTGAGAAAACTCATTAGTAAATCTAATGAAGAAGAAGAGGTAGTATCAGTAGCCTTACCGGTTGGTACCATAGTTATGTGGTATGGTTCTACTTCTACTATACCGTATGGATGGGAGATATGCGATGGTACATCTTCAGTACATAATCCTAATATACTTAAACCTAATTTAATGGGTAGGTTCCCAATGGGTTTAAGTCTTCAGGATACTGAGTATAATCAGCCTGGTATAAGTGGAGGAAACAATAGTCTCACTCTAGAGATAGATAATATACCGAAACATAACCACGTATATACGGCTGATGCTAACAGTGATGGTAAATTTGCTAGTGTAGAAACAGGTTTCCCTAAAGCTTATGTAGGAGCTGCAGGTAGTTCATCTGAAACTGTAACAGGTACTGCTGGTAGTTCTGGTAATCAGGGAGAATCTCGAGCTTATCATACATCAACGGTTGGAGGTAGTAAACCATTAGACATAAGACCTGCCTATACTGTTGTAACCTTCATTATTAAAACTATAGATTAAATCTTTGTTTTTTATGTAGTTTTATGTTGTTGTGATTGGGGTCTAGAGGTTAATCTTTAGACCCCTTTTTGTGTGATAGTTCTTTTATAGCTCTTTGTTCCCAGTACTCTACGTCATGTCTTAGTTCTGAGATATACTGTATTGAGGTTTTAGTTTTTGGTAGATTAAAGAACTCTACTAACATCCTATTGGTAGTTCTTATCCTACCATTATCCGTTTTTTCTAATAAAAAAGCAGTGGGTGTCATTAAACATTCAAATATGAGTATAGCATCCAAGGATAAGTGTTTTTTCATATAATCATATAACTTCTTAAGCATCTCTTCTTTATAATTACTATCCTCATCCAGTAAGTTTATATCCTCTTTATTATTATCATATAATACATCTAATGAAGTTAAGTTTTGAAAAAACTCAGCTCTTTCAGAATAAGCCTCCTGTAGTAAGTGAAACTTATAAGTAGATAAGCCCCTCAATATATGAGCTTTTAAAAATTCAATATCCCCCTTACTTTCTTCATAGTAACGATTAAACAAAAATAACATCTTATCCCAAAAATAGGATAGTATAACATCTTTAGAAACATTATACCTACGATAGTCAATTTGATTTACTAAGTTCTTAATCACGGGTTTACAGATCTTATAAAGTTTAGTAAAAACCTTATGATCATAGTTTTTAAGAGGCTTAATCCTGTGTAGTTCAGGACCTATAGTTTTGTCGAGTTTCATAAGCTATATGTTATTACTTTATATAGTGCAAAATTACATATTTTATTTTAAATACGCAAATTTTTTATAATAAAATATATAATTTTCTTAGGTGGGTAGTCAGGAATAGTAGATGTTCTAGCTTCTGTTACACCTCTATCTCTACACACTAATGATCTATAATTAAGTATATTATATTAACTCATAACAACACATGAAGAAGCAAAAGATACAGTTTTCCTTTTCTTGTGATTTCCAACAGGAAGTACTCAAGTATTTAATTAGAGACCCAGAGGGTGGGCTTGCCATGAAAAGGCTAAAGCCTAATTATTTTGTGTTAATAGAACATTCGTTAATTGCCGAAGGCTTATTTAGTTATTATAAGAAGAAAAAAAGAATACCCTCGGAAAATGTTCTTAAGCAAGTAATTAAAGAATTGCTAGAAGGTAAGAATTACATTGATTTAGTAACTAAGGATGATATACCTAATATTAATAAATTAATAAAGACATTATATAATGAGCCTCTAAAGGATTCGGATTATATCCAAGAAAAGATATGGCAGTTTTCTACTTGGGTAGAAATGAAGAATCTGAATGACTCTTTTGACCTAGATAATTTCGAACAATATGAAAACTACTCGAAAAAGATCGATAAGATCCTACAAAAGTCTAAGCCTAAAAAGGAAGATGAACCGAGTTTCCTTATCAAAGACGTTGCAGAAAGACAATTCAAACGCCAAGCAGAGCCAGATGTTGTACCCACTCCATCAAGACAGATTAATGAACTCACAAATGCAGGAGGTTTTGCAAGAGGTTCGGTCGCAGTTTTACTCGATAAACCAAAAGCCAGAAAAACTTTCTTCCTTGTTAACCTCGCAATCGGTTACCTCAAAATGCGAAAATCAGTTCTCTACATTGACACAGAGAATGGACAGGAACAAATCATGGATAGGTTTATACAGTCCTCACTTAATAAAACCAAGAAAGAGGTTTACTCAGGAGAATTTGATAAACTGGAACAACGACATATGCGAAAGCTTAGTCGCTTCGGGGTGGAGCTTGTTGTTGAGCGCATACCTGCTATGGTTACAGACTGCAACTACATCAGAGATAGAATCCTTAAACTCAAAGCTCAGGGGATTGATATCAAGGTAGTTATTATTGATTACCTTGCTAAGATGGCTAGTGTTAATGGAGATAAAGATGATTTCGAACGTATAGGTAATGCTTATATAGATGCTCAGAACTTAGCCGAAGAATTAAAGTTAGATATAATATGGACTGCTAATCATGTAACTAGACAAGCTTATAAGCATCGTAAGACCCGATACGAGGAAAATGATATTGCTAAATGTGTAGATATAGTAAGAAACTCTGTAGCTATTTTCGGTCTTAATTGTACAGACCAAGAGGAAAAAGAGGGTATTCAGAGATTAGAGCTTTGCGTTATGCGTGATGGTAAACCTTCAGGTAGAGCTTTATACAAGGTAGATATAGAGAGACAAAGGGCTGTAGAGTTTACTAAAGAGCAAAGGAAAAAGTACGATGAGCTATATTCACAGACTATAGAAAACGAAATTAAAAAGCAAGCAGCCGAAACTAATAAACAACAACTAACTGGAGATATATAAAATGAAGATACGACATTATAATTATATAGGTCTTAAAAAAGGTAAGGTAAAGATAATTCTATCCGATGGTAGTCCTTATCATCAGGCTAATGTAGAGGGCGTAGATATAAGGTTAGGTTTAATAGATCATAGAAATACTTACTGTTTAACCTGTACTTATGATGACCTTAAAAAGTTGGCTAGAGTAGTACGTAGAGGTTTAAAACGTTTGGGAGATATTTAAAATGAAAATAACCCAAGAATTTAAAAATCGGCTTTATACCTATTTTATAAAGAGGCTAGGAGCTTACCCTTATAGAAATGGTTGGCTTAGAGTTCCTATATGTCCCTACTGTGGCAGAGAACAAAAGATGGGTATAAATCTAACTACCTACAGGACCAATTGTTTTAGATGTAATGAACACCCCTCTCCTGCTCAAATGATTATGGATATAGAGGGTTTAGATACTTATGCTGAACTTTTAAACTTATTAAAGAATGGACAATTTACAGAACTCGAATTCAAAGAAGAAAGAGTTGAATTACCTGAGGCAAAGCCAGTTGAATTACCTGAGGGTTTTAAACTCATTACGCAAGGAACTAGTTATCTTGCTAAAATCACGAGGAACTACTTAAAGCATAGAGGTTTTAATATTGAGGAATTATCCAAGCAAGGTATTGGATATTGTACAAAGGGAGATTATTTTGGTTATGTTATACTTCCTTTCTACTCTAACGGAAGACTTATTTATTTCAATGCCAGGTTAGTTGTTGGTAATGGTCCAAGGTATAACAATCCTCCTAAATCAGTTACAGGTTTAGGGAAAGAATTTCTCATCTTTAACCAGGATGCTCTAGAGTTATATAATCAAATATATATCTGCGAAGGAGTATTTAATGCTCTTACTATGGGGGAAAGAGCAATAGCTACGATGGGTAAGGCAATTAGTAGAGCTCAAATAAACACCCTTATTAAAAGTCAAGTTAAGAGATTTATAATACTACTGGACCCAGATGCTAAAAGTCAAGCTATAGATTTAGCTCTTAAGTTAGTAAATTTTAAAAAGGTAAAGGTAGTATACTTACCTACTGGAAATGATTGCAATGATTTAGGTAGAAGAAAAGTAATGAAACTCATTTGGAGGACTAGATACCAAGACTATCGAAATTTAATTAAACTTAAAAACGAATTATGATGGTACTTATTTATTATTTGATAGCTTATTTGATAGGTTTAGTCATAGCTGAAAAGTTATATAGATACGGAAGATATAACCAAGATCATGATGTTGTATGGTGGTCTTGGGTTGGAGTATTTGTAATATTATTATCCTTAAGTGGAGGACGGAAATGAGAGAACCCAGTATTCACATAACTAAATCCAACTTTGCCGAAATATGCAAAGAGTTGGATATTTCTGTTCCTATAAACCAATTCTTTCAATTGGCAAAGCGTAGGGCAGTAAATACTAGAAGTATAACAGTTTCAAACAATAAACTACAAAAGCAAGTAACTAAAGTTATACTAGCAGATATAGGAGATGCTTCTTTGTTTGCCAATATTTTATATGCAGAACGTATAAAATTAAAACATCGTGGTGTAAAGAAAATAAATGAATCCTCCGGTAGAGATTGGGATACTTGTAAAAATCTAGCTAATATCTGTAATGACTTCTGTAGAGAGTTTAATTTAGAAACTCGAGAGGGGTATATTAAGTATATCGAAATAGGTATATCCCGTATGGAAGGTAATAATCGTAATCTTCTACAGAGATTAGTTTCAATGTCAGAAAACATATTTGCTCAGTATGGTGATGAAATGGAACTTCAAGAAGATAGAAACCCTTGGTTAACAGACCAAGGTTTTGAATATTACGTACAGAAAATAGCTAAGGTAACCGGTATATATGATAATAAGAAAGACCCAAGTAGATTAGTTATTTTCAAGAGATTGGGAGAAAAACTACAGGACATTAAAAAAGTACAACAGTGGATAGATGCTCAGTTCTATGCCTTAGCTTTTGTAAATGGTATACCTGCTATCAAAGACTTACTTTCAGATAAAGCTTTGGAGAGGTATAATAAGTATTTATATAAGATAAAGCATAAAGAGGAACTACCTCCTGAGGAGGATTTGGATTTGTGGAATGAAATTAAAAATGGATAGATATGGCAACAATCATAATTCAAAACTGTAATACCTGTGAGATAGATATCCCACAGAAATATGGGTTAAAACTTTACAATGATCTTTCGGTACGTCATCCTAACGCCTTTTACCTTAAGAGACAGGCAAAAGGTAGATGGGATGGCATCGTTCATTTTATAAACCAACGGGGTTTATTTAAGATAGGTATGTTACCAAGAGTAGTAGATTTATGTAAATCCTATGGTTTAAAAGTAAAGGTTATAGATGAACGTAAGCCTTTACCAAAAGTAACTAAGGTAATAAATAAAACCCAAAATTTCAAATTAAGACCAGAACAGGTAAAAGCTGTAGAAGCTGTAGTTTTTAATAAAGTATGTAATAACCCTTTTCAAATAGGTGTATTAGATTATGCAGTAGGAACTGGAAAAACCCTTATTATGACAGCTCTATATCTAACCTACAAGAGAAAGTTACGTACTTTACTTATAACTAATGACTCCGATTGGCTTAATCAGGCTAGAACTGAATTTAAGGATTACCTACCCGATGAGGATATTACCTTTATACAGGGTACTTCCAAGATGCCACAATGGACTAATTTCAATATAGGTATGGTCCAAACTCTTTCAAGGAATATTCGAAAGTTTCAGAATGAGTTAACGAAAATAGATATGGTTTTGGTGGATGAAGCTGACCTTGGAGGTAGTAAGTCTTATCAAAATGTTTTAACTCACTTATGGAATACTCGAGTTCGTATAGGTTTATCAGGTACGATTTATCTTAGTAAATTTAAGAAGGATCAGCTTAAAAACTGGAATCTAGAAGCTTTTTTTGGACCTAAATTAGCCGAGTTCAAACTATCTGATAGTACTAAAAAAGGCTATGCTACTCCTGTTGTGGTTAAGGCCATCTCTAATAAACCCTACTATGGTAATTGGGAATCCGAATCCTTAAATTATAAGGATGAATATGATGATACCATAACTAATAATCCTATGGCTTATAAAATGGCGGTAGATAGGGTTAAGTTTAACCTTAAATATGGTAGAATTCCGATGCTTCTAGTATGCAAATATATTAAACACTGTGAAGAATTATATAAAAAATTAAAGAAAGCACTAGGAACTACCTATAATATTGCCTACGCTCATGTGGATACTCCCACTAAGCAAAGAAATAATATTATGAAACAATTTAGGGAAGGTAACATCGATATATTGGTATCAACTACCATTATAGCTAGAGGTAAAAACTTCCCACTACTTAAGGTGATGATAAACTGTTCGGGATTTAAAGCAGAGGAAAAAACCATACAGTTCTTAGGACGATTAGTTAGATTACATAAATCGAAATCAAAGGCTTATTTAGATGATTTACAATATCCTGGTTATTACTTAGGTAAGCATAGTAGAGCAAGGGTTAGGTCTTATAAGAAACAAGGTTATAAGGTAATAAGTATTTCTTAACCTTATCTACCTTTGACTAAGATTAACTAATAAGTAATGCTTATTTCCGTAGGATAATAAGTATTAACTTCTAGGTATATAGGCATACAGGCATATATTATAATATTAACTTAAAACAAAATCAAATGAAATTAGTAACTTACAACGTAGATGGTCTCCCAGAGACCTTGGATTTAAATGATCTCCCTTGGATCTTCAAACCTTGTGTATGGGTATACAAGTTAATTAAGGGTACTACTCTTGTATCACTCAATGATAATGAGAATAGGTCAGAAAAAACTTATGATATCAGTAAGTATCTTTCTGATTCTAAGTTTGATATTGTAGGAGTTCAGGAGGATTTTAATTATCATTATCAGCTTATCTCTTACCTCAAAGGTTTTTCAACTGGTACATTCATGGGTGCTATAGATTTCTCAAAGATATTCTCTATGGTAAAGTGGTTTAGGTATAAATCTGATGGACTAAATCTCTTCATTGCTGGAATTTGGGTGATTGTAAAAGAGGATATCGTAGAATGGAAGGACTCTTATGGATATTTCTCTCATTGTAATGATAAGCTTACTAGAAAGGGCTTCAGGAGATATGAATTACATCATATAGATTATGGTTATCTAACCGTATATGTTCTTCATGCAGATGCTTCAGAAAAAAGAGATGATATTGAGGATTCAGAAACTAGAAGAAAGCAGTTTACTCAATTAGTAACTTATATAGATTATAAACTAGACCTCTCTTCACCAGCTCATCCTATGATTATAATGGGAGACACTAATTGCTCTTCTTCAGAGATGGATGAAGAAACTATAAATGAGTATCTTATCAAACCTCTAAGTGAACATACTAATGTATCAGGAGTCCCTAATGTATCAGAAGTCCTTCAACCTTTCCCAAAGCATAGTCTGGATAGGATCTTTGTAATAAATCCTACATATTCTTTAACTAAGGTAGTAGTTAATGGTTGTGGATATGGTCCAAAAGGTTTATCAGATCACAGACCTTGTTGGATTGATTTTGATATTGTGGAAAGATTTAAAAAGAATTAAGGATGGAAGTAGAACAAGCAGATGCCCTTATCAAAAAACTTAAAGAGAAATAACTATGGCAACAATTAACGTTAAAACAAAATTTGACATTGGAGACTCAGCATTTGGGTTTGTTGATGGAGAAATTCATAATTTAGTCATTAACAGGATTGAAATCAGTGTTGAGAGATTTTCTTTAGATAGTTCAAGGCAGAACAATAAAATTGTATATTTAGCAACAACTACAGATGCTAAGTTTAATATACAACATAGAATTAAAGACGAAGCTTTATTCACTGAGGAGGAGATTAAAGAGTATATAAACAAATACTTTGAAAGTAAATCATATTAATAACTATGGTAATAATTAAGAGTTTCACATCGCTGGAGCAGTCAAAGAAGTTAGCAAAGATACTGCCAATTGAAAGTGCAGATATGTATTACTGCTATGGCATGGACATCAAAACAAAAGAATGGAGTTATGATAATACTCCGACAATAATTGACGAAGAAAACAAATTGGATATAGGCGATATAACTTGTTGGAGTCTTGCTGCATTGATTAATGTTTTACCAATTGGATATGTAGTAGTAAAAAATTATCAGGGTTTTTATTACGTAGAATCTCGTGATCATGAAAGGTCTACAAAGGTATTTAATAATCCAGTTGATGCTTGCGTAGAAATGATTATTAAACTCCACGAACAAAACTTATTATAACTATGGCAAAAGAATTATCAATAGAAGAAAAAGCCGAACGCTATAACAAGGCTTTAGAAATAGCAAAAGGATTTTATAAAGGCTATAAACAAAGAGGTAATCAGTTATATGCAGATGATTTAGAAATTATCTTCCCAGAACTAAAAGAGGATAAGAGTGAGAGGATAAGGAAAGTAATTTATGGTTGGATTTGTACTCAACCTTCTCAAGATTTTGATAACGGTTTTTCTAAAGAAGAAATGCTTGCTTGGGTTGAAAATATAGGTAAACCAAAAACCCTGTGGACTGAGAATGATAGAATCATGGCTTTCACTTTGCAGAGAGATGTTGACCAGATGACCTATATCAGTAAAGAAGGAAAGAATGAACGTCTTAATTGGTTGAACTCCCTTGAGGAAAAGTTCATATGTAATGAACCTAAACTTGTACCAAAATTCAGTGTTGGACAAAGGATTTTCAATCGTAATGGAGAGATGCCTGCATTCATCATTGATAGAATTGAGGATGACTCTTACAAAGGTAAGAACGGAGAAAGTGTATCAATAGCTTTTCAAGACGAATGGGAACATTGTTCGAGATTTTCTCAAAGTGGTGGATTCTCTCAAAGACAAAGTACCTCCAAATCAAAGGCTTGTAGTGAAGAGGTAATGATAGAAAGTTAGCTTCAAAACCTATAATATCTTACTAACTATTTATAAATAAGTAACTTAGATAAACTCAATAACATATGTCAAGTAAGAAAAAGAAAGATTTACCAGTACTAAGTAAACAAAATCCATTATTGCCGATAGATGTAACTCAGTTGGGTAGTAATGGAGATCCTTGTTTTGGTAAAGGTTATGACTTAAGTACTAAAGAATGTAAGATTTGTGGTGATTCAGAACTCTGTTGTATAAAGATGTCTCAGATGCTGAACATTACTCGTAAAGAATTAGAGGATAAAAATCATTACAAGGATTTAGAGACCTTAGAGGATGTAAAGGGTATAAAGAAATACATTCGTGGTTTGAAACGTAAAGGTAAAACTCGTAAGGAAATAGTAGAAAAAGCCTCAATAAAATTTGAGGTACCAAAGAAAGATATTCGTTTAATTTATAAAAGCCTATAAATATGGAAAGTAGGGAAATAAGTATTCAGTATTGTTTATGTAGAGATGTAAGAGAACCTCGTAGAGCTTCTAAAAGAGAAGCAGGTATAGATTTTTTTATACCTAAGGATCTTGATTTACAGGAGATGGAAAAGATAAATCCTCAGATGGGTGTTATCTTTGATTATGATGAAGATAGGTCTGGAGATGTTCCTGTAAAGGTAGTAACTGGAATTACCTTGGGAGCCGGTTCTAGAGTTTTAATACCTTCTGGAGTAAGAGCTTTAATAAAACCAGCAGAATCTATGCTTATGGCTGCCAATAAGTCTGGTATTTCTACTAAAAAGGGTTTAATCTATGGAGCAGAGATAGTAGATTCAACTTATACAGGTGAAATACATCTGAGTATAATAAACACTACACACCAATCACAAGAGATAGACTTTAATAAAGCTATCCTTCAGTTTATTCATGTACCAGTACTTCTTACAGAGCCTAAAAAGATAACTGGTGATGAGTTTGAATATCTAGCTTCTGATTGGTCAGAAAGAGGTAGTAATTGGCAAGGTTCAACGGATAATGTTCAATAACATGGATTGTAGAAATTTCGTAAATGAAAAATGTATATGTGAACAAGGTAAGGAGCTCGAGAAAATGTTTGAGCTCCAAAGTTCACTGTTAAAGGAGTATTTACCCATAGAAGGTCTTCCAGAGTGGCCTTTAAATGTTAATACTCGTAAAGCCCAAGCTATTCTTAAAGACATGTCAGCCAGGGTTATAGAGGAATTAGGTGAAGGTTATGAATCTACTACACTAGTACTTCAAATGATGGACAGTTTAGGTTATAATTTTAATTCTCCTAAGTGGACTAAAGAAAATTATCAGCAACTCTTAAATCACCTACAGAATTCGAATGAGGAGCAAGCAGATGCTATAGCTTTCTTTATAAATTTACTCTTGTACAGTAATATTGGAGTAGATGATATAAAGTCTTATATCCTTAGTAAGAGGTTACATGTACTAGTGGATCCAAATACAGATGAAGATGGTATATCTACTCAGTTCATTATGAAAGTAGGTTTTGGTATACTACAGAGTAGGTTCGATATTAATCTTATTCATGTTTGTGCTTGGGCTTGGGATATCTTTAATCCTACATTATTTGATAACTTTAATATCAAGGATTACGACAAAGTAGCTTCATATATTCCTGCTTTCCGTAGGATATCCTGGTCTACCCATGATGGTGAGGCTAAGATGTGCTGGGAATTAACTTATCACCTTTCAGTAGCACGTAACTTCCTTAAAAACAAGCCTTGGAAACAAACTGGAGAAATTACCGATGAACAAAGGTTCCAGGAAGAGGTGGTTATAGCTTTTCTCGAATTAATGGGTTATTTCCATTTTATTGGATTCAACCCAAACTCTCTACTTCAGTTAAGGTATAAAAAGCATTTAGTTAATCAGTTCAGAATTAAAAGTAATTACTAGTGAGCGGATGGAACAGACCCTTAGAGGGTATACAGTTTAATTTAGAAGAGGGAGTACATTCCCTCGAATTTTCAACTTCCCAAGAGGCTTGGGAAAAGCTCAATGAGATGTTTTTGACCATAGATCCCCTACTTTTTGAGAAAGGTGGGTTAGCTAATTCTGGTTTAGCTACAGTATACAATGTATTTATTAAGATACGTAAGGCTTATGTAGACCCAGAATTTAATTATGGTCGAGTATTTAACTATACTGCTACCAAGTGGACTTCATTGTTAAATAACTACATTGATTTTAATAAACTTGATCTTATGCGTAGCCGATTGAGAGATCTTAAAGCTAGGTATAATCAAAATTACAATCATAGTTATGTATTTAACAATCGCCATGATAATGGTAAGCAATGTTTACTAGCAGTTACCTTCTCTAAACGCTTCCAAGAGGATGTACCTGTATTAACTATGATCCTTAGAGCTTCAGAGATTACTAAAAGGTTGATTTTTGACTTCCTTTTAGTTCAAAGAATGGCTGAATACGTGTATGGTCCAGATCAAACTGTTCAACTTAACTTATTCTGTACTCAGATGTATGGTAATGTTGAGACACTTATGATGTATGATGCTTACAAACCCCTAAAAAAGGTATTAAAAGGTCATAAAAACCCTTGGACTAAACACGTAAAGGAAGTATTTAAGAAATATAAGACTGGAGATGAGAAACAGTTCTCAAGTTTTAAAGTATTTTTCCGCTCATTCAAAGTTATAAGACCAGATCTATATGAATATAAACCTCTGTATGCTAAAGATATGCTCTTAGAGTATGATGAGGGCATACCTTATCCAGAAGAGTGTATTTCTTATAGCCAGAGGAAAAAGTTTAAAACTCAATATTTAAAGAAACAAAATAAACAGTAAAGGTATGAGAATCTATTGTAACGCTTACGAATTGATGTCAGAAACTGGCAGAAATCTATGGGAGATGGGAATTGAAAATAAGCCCAAAACCTATCAAAATAAAAATATCGAGGGTAATCCCGATTTTATAACCAAAGAGCTTATAGCTGAGAGTTATTGCTTAACTTCACTTACAGATTTAGAGTGGTTATTCGTTTATACAAACACTAAAGAATGGGCTGATGCTGAATTTAAGGAAAGAGTTTCAGGTAAACAGATAAATCCTGGAGAGGCTTGGAAATTAAACAAGCCCATGTGGGAAGAGTTTTTGAATAAGCATAATAAGTTTGACTATACCTATGCTGAACGAATAAACGACCCTGTTTTTTCTAATAAGTTTAATGATGGTAAAGATCTCTCATGTCAAACTTACTTAGAAGATATCATTAGGTTATTAAAATATGATCCAGATACTCGTAAAGCTGTATTAAGTATCTTTGATTCGGAAATAGATAGTGGTAGACTTGATGGTAGAGCTCGTATACCCTGTTCTATGTATTATCAATTCCTTATACGTCCAAACTCTAAGGGAGAAAAGGTATGTCACCTTATTTATAATCAGCGTTCATCCGATTTTTGTGAGCACTTCGGAGATGATGTATATCTAGCTTGGAGTCTTATGGAGTATGTAGCAGATAAAGTAGGAGTTGAACACGGTTATTTGTATCATCAAATAGGAAGTTTACATTCTTATCAGAGGGATTGGTGGAAGCTTAAAACCTCTATAGATGATCTAGCTTCTGATACTAACACAAGTAATTAAGTTTTTAGGGAAATTCTATACTTATATAGGAACTTGCTTATAAAACAGTAAGTTCCTATATTTAATGTAAATTTACACTTCATGAGAACAAAAACCAAAATATTAACCACTAAAGCTGAAGTTAGGCAACTAATTAAATCCTGTATATCCCTGGGTTACTGTAGTTTCGACTTTGAGACTAATGGTAAACCTATATATACCAAAGATTTTAAGCCCACCATAGTATCTATCACCTTTCAAGCAGGTTTTGCTTGTAATATTGTTTTAGATCACTTCCAAAGGGAAGAGTATGGTATTAGTTATTCTTCTAAATGGGCAATATCTAAGATAGGTCATGAACTCATCGAGAACGTTTCTGTAATTAAGTTAGCTTGGAATGCTAAGTTTGATTTACAGATATTCCAATTATATCATATATACTACAGAGGTACTCTTATAGATGCTATGTTAGCTAAGTACATACTTAATGAAGAAAGACCCAATGATCTTAAGAGTATGGTTAGAAGGTATCTACCAGAGTATGGTAATTATGAATCTTCTCGAGGTTTTGATAAGATACCTTGGGATAAGAAACCCTTAGAGGAACTTTGTCAATATGGTGGTCAAGATACAGACTATACTTTTAGACTCGGTATATTCTTTGAGAAAAAGCTTATAGATTTAAACCTATACTCTTATTATCGTAATTTTACGATGTGTTGTTCAAGGGTTTTACAATCAGTGGAAACTAATGGTTTATATATTGACAGAGCATTTAATGAAAAGTTACTCATAGAATATAAGCAAAAGATTGAAAAAGCTCTAGATACTATTCTAAATCTGCCAAAAGTAAAACGTTTTCATAAGTATTTAGTAGAGCAAAGAACTGAAAAGTATATCCAAAAGATACAAAGAGAAATAGATGAGTTAAATGATCAATATGAAGAGGCTGATAATAAAGTTAGTATAGAAAAGAAGATAGCTACTCGAGAACAAAAAATAGCTAACGTAAGGTTGGGTATTTACAGTAATAAAACTGAAAGGGAGTTAACTAATCCTGTAAACTTAGGCTCTCCAAAAGATTTACCTTTACTCATCTACAGTGTAGAAGGTTTTGGTTTTAATTGTGAAACTTTTACAGAAACTGGTAATCCCTCTACAGCAGAAGAAACTTTACAACAATTAAGGTTAACTGTAAAGAAACCAACAAATCCAAAAGCTATATTTTTGGATAACCTCTTAGATTTAAGGGGTCTTCAAAAAATGTATACTACCTTTATAGAAGGTTGGAGTGAGAAAATTCAAGATGATAGTAGATTACATGGTAGATACTTAATACATGGTACTACTTCCCAGAGATTTAGTTCTCAGGATCCAAATATGCAACAGATCCCAAAAACTACTGTAGATCCAAATATTAAAAAGCAATTAGTAGCTCCAAAGGGTAAACTCTATTTGGTATTCGACTATTCTCAGGCTGAATTAAGAGTAATGGCTCACCTAGCTGGAGATCAGACTTATCTTAAAGCTTTTGCTAATGGAGAAGATCCACACTTAGCTATTGCCTGTAAAAAATACAACATACCTTATCAAGAAGCTAAGGTAATGTTGGATGATGAAAACCACCCAGACCATAAACTTTGGAAAATAAGACGAAAACAAGCTAAACAGTTAGCTTTTGGACTTATATATGGTATAGGTCCAGGATTACTAGCTGTTAAACTATCAGATCCAAAAGCTGGTATAGTGGTAACTAAAGAGGAAGCTAAAATACAGATGGATGAATACTTCGAAGAACATCCTGCTCTTCAAAAGTTTAAGAATAAACAAGAACGATTCCTTAAAAAACATGGGTATTTAGTTTCACTCTTCGGAGCTAAACGTAGATTACCTCAGATATACGGAAATCCAGATGAACAAGCTTATGCTATCAGACTTGGTTTAAATTTCCCTTGTCAATCAGCTGCCAGTTGTTTAACTGCTTTTGGTTCAGTACTTATTTACTGGGCGATGAGACAAGGTAAATTTCCTAAAATGGATGAAGTAGCTACTGTACATGATGCTATTTATCTAAATACTAAACCAGAATATATTAACACATGGACCATATCTGCTTTTTGGGAAATACTACGTAACCCGAGTACTAAAAAATACTTTGGCTTCCAGATAAATGACGTAGATCTCTCCATGGACTTTACTGTTGGAAGGTCTATGGCTGAAGAATTACCCTTTATACCTGGGTATGATTATAGGAAAATGTTAGAGCCAGATTTTGAGGTAGATGCTTACCTTGAACTACATAAAAAGTTCAAAGATATAGATACAAGTCAGTATAATCAGATATACTCTAAAGAGATAAAGAAGTATGAAGAAGATTTTAAGGCAGGGAAATATTAAGAAATACAGGGCTATGTGTAGTTGCTGTGATACCGAGTTTGAATATCAAGCATCAGACCTACTTTTTGTTAAATCACTTAATGAGATAGTTGTAGAATGTCCCAGTTGTGGTATACTTATTAAACATAAAGGTAATCCAAGTACTAATTTAACCACAGAACACATATGAAAGATGTAAGTATAAAAAAACTAAAGGTCAAGTTTCAAGGTAAAACCATCGAAATAAACCTTCAAAAAGAGTTAAGTATAAATGAAAATCTATTAAATTCTCAGCTCAGAGAGTCACCTTCTAGTTATTATATACTCTGTTCTATTAGAGATAAGTATATTAAAGAAAGAGATGCTCTAGCAAGAGAAAAGGAAGATACCTATGCTACTCAATGGGTATACTTTAAAGATTCTAACGAAAGGTGGAATAATGATTATGTATCTAACAAGGTATTATCCTCCAAAAAGTATAGGTCTGTTTGTGATAGATACTTAAAAGCTGCTTCTAAAGCTGCTGAATATACCTCTTTATGTAATGTCTATCAGAATAGAGAGAATATACTTAGAACACTTAATGCAAATCTCCGTAAACAACTATAAGAATATAATCAATTAAAATTAGTAACACATGTTCAAATTAAATCACATCTCAACTGAGTTAGCTTGCAAGCTAGCTAATTATTTAAGTAATACTGGAACCCCAACTGAAAATAGAGTTCTAATATTAAGTCCAAAAGATCAAGATACAAAGGTAGGTTCAATTATTGTACCGGGTAATACTAAAGAAGGTATGCCTCGTGAGGGTGCTGTAATTTTTGCAGGACCTATTACTGAGGAGTATAATACCTATAAGCCATTATTAAAGGATCCTGGTATGATAGTTACTTACGGTTTATATGCTGGCAAGGAAGTAGATCTTTGGGAGGAGGTTAAAGAAGCTGGTATAGAATTATCCGAAGATAAATGGGAATTCACGGTATTGGCTTTCAATGAGATCATTTATGTTCAACAAAATAAAAATATCTAAATATGCCAAAAATCATTTGGGTTAAAACTTCTCCGTATGGAGATTATAAGGATCCTAAACAAAATCATAAAAACCAGAGTACTTCTGTTGAGTATAATAACTTGGTTAAGTTTGCTAAAAAGTCATGGGATAGACATCCAGGCAGTAAGAGGTTATCTACTTTAAAGGCTAGGCTTAAACACCATAAGTGGAATATGGAGTATAATAAATCACATAATATTTAAATAATATGGGTACACTTAACAAAGACAAGAAAAAGAAGAAGCTTTCAAGTAGTGGTATGACCACTAAGGAAAAGATGCTTGAGAGAAAAAAGAAGCTTGAGAGCAAAGGTAATAATAACGGTTTGATTTTCCCTAAAGAGGGTAGTACACGAATCCGTCTGAAATCTCCTGGAGATGATCAGGAGTTGGGTATAGAAGTAATACAGTTCTATATACAAGGTATAGGAGGTATTATCTCACCAGCAACTTTTGATGAGCCATGCCCATTTATGGAGAAATATCAGGAGCTTAAACAGTCTCATGATGAGGATGATAAAGCTTTGGCTAAACTGCTTATACCTCGTAGGAAGTATGTAGTAGGAGGTATTATTTATCAGGATGATAAGGGTACTAAGGTAGACCATGATGGAGCTGATAAGGGTATACTTATAGCTGGCTCAGTATATAATGATATAATTGATCTTTACCTTGATGAGGATGAAGCAGGAGATATGACAGATCCTCGTACTGGTTATGATATTAAGATCGTAAGATCTGGCTCAGGTAAAATGGATACTTCCTATACGGTACGTCCTTGTAAACCAACTAAGTTGGATAAGAAGTATGCAGGTACTATAGATCTTGAGAAGATTGTAAGAGATCAGATAGAATCTTATGACGAACTTGAGCTCAAGTTAGAGAAATTCCTTAATGAGGACCATTCTTCTGAGGATGAAGAGGATGAGCCAAAGAAAAAGTCTAAGAAGAAGGCTAAAGACAAGAAAGATAAGAAGAAAAAGAAGTATAAGTCTGATATCTAACCCAGGACTGGGTATAATGTCCATCACAATTTCAATGCTGTCATTTTTGGAGGGAGGTAGGTTTATAACTTATCTCCCTTTTTAACTAAATTAACAACATTATGGCTAAGAAAACAAAAGTGGGTTTGAAAGTTCCTACATTAAATGAACTCAATAAAAAATATGGCTCAATCATAAAAATGAAGGCTTCTCAGGTAGAGGAACATAACCTATGGTTACCTTCTACTTTTTTTGCATTAAATCACCAATGGGGTGGAGGTATACCTTTCGGTAAGATTGCAGAGGTAGCTGGCGAAGAGAGTTCTGGTAAATCCCTTATAGCTTATAACTTTGCATATACTTGTCAACAACTTGGAGGTCATGTTATATGGGTAGATGCTGAACAGTCTTGGATGAATTCTTGGGCTGAAGCTAATGGAGTAGATCCTGATAGAGTTACTGTAGTTAATGATACTCGTATAGAATATGTATCAGACGTAGTAGCTGATCTAGCTATATACATACGTTCACAATTAACTCATAATGAGCCTATACTATTAGTCGTTGATTCTATAGCAGCTATGGATTGTTCTGATAACATAGATGCTAAAATGGTCGAGGGTAAGGCTGAGATGGGAGGAAGAGCTAAGGCTTTATATAAATATTTTCGTATACGCAATGAACTATTCTACAAACTCGGAGTTACTCAAATCTATATCAATCAAGTCCGTACTGCCCTTAACGTTGGATTTGGCAAAGATAATACCACAACAACTGGAGGAGCAGCTCTTAAGTTCTGGGCATCAATTAGAGTTGCCTTCTTCGCTGGTAGAAATATTACTGTTAAGTCTAAAGGAAGAGAACGAAAGGCTGGTAAATTGGTTACGTTACGAGTGCTCAAAAACAAAGTCGCTCCGCCTAAGCCTACTATTTCTAAATGTCCAGTTTACTTTAACCCTAAATTACATGATATTGGGTTCGATAGATATTTCTACCTTGATGAGGTGTTTGCAGAGGAAGAGGTTATCGAAAAGGCAAATGGTGGAGTTATTAAGTACAAAGGAGAGAAAATTGCTAGAGGAGAAGAAAAGTTCAGAGAGCTTATCGAATCTGACGATGATCTACGACGAAAGCTACTTAAAAAAGCTAGAATTAACACTATCGCCACTACAAGAAAAAAGCTTGAATCAATATCTGGCAACCTTTTCCCTGTGGAGGGTGTAGAATATGAATCATTTAGTGATGCTGAAGACGATGAAGACGAAAACTAAAGAATGTCAAGTAGGTGGTGAACACTATGAAAGGTTTAAAATAGAGCCAGTAATGGTGTTCACCGCTTTTAATTTTAACTGGTTTCAAGGAGAGATCTTAAAATATGTTTCAAGGTTTCTCTATAAGAATGGTGAAGAAGATTTGAATAAAGCCATACATATAGCTCAAATGTCTAAAGAATTAAAAGTAGGAGTAGGTAATACTAATAAACCCAAGAAGGTAATAAGCTTTATGGGTAGAATTAGTAGGAAGAAGTACTTACTCGATTTAGTAGAGGATTTCCGTAGACAGTTTGAGTATGAAGAGTATATATCCATCATATTAGTTGGACTAGTAGAGGAGAACTATGAACAAGTGAAAGAATGGATAATTAAACTAAAAGATAAATACTATGGCTAGAAAGAGGGTATTATTAGTCGATGGTGAAAACATCCTTCACCAGTCATTCCATAAATTCGAAAAATTAAAGAGTACTGATGGTAAACCCAGTGGAGCTATCTTTGGATTTTTCAAATCTTTACATATGTACATAGATAGGTTTAACCCTGATGATGTATATATTACTTTTGATAATGGTCATTCTCCTTTAAGAGATAAGTTACTACCAAATTATAAAGGTCATCGAGTAAATATCTCCTATGATAGAGAATCTCTTATTAAACAAAAACAGGTTATCTTTAAGATCCTTAGGTATCTAAGAATTAAATATGTATTTGATAAACATAAAACTACAGTTTATGAGGGTGATGATTTCTTAGCATACCTATATTTTAAAGTAATAAGCCCAGAATGGTTAGTAACTATAGTATCTTCAGATAAGGATTTTAATCAATTACTTACTAATGATAGAGTTAAGATATTTAATCCAAGAAAAGAAGAGTATGTTAGACAAACTAATTGTAAGGAATTGTTTGGGTATGACCCAGAAGAAACGGTGGATTATCTTTGCCTTGTTGGAGATAATTCAGATGATATACCTGGTGTTCCTGGTATTGGTCCTGTTAAAGCTCGTAAATTTCTTGATAAGTGGGGGACAATAGATAAATATCTAGAGCTAAATGAAGATCAAAAAATGAAAGAAATTTATGGACGTAATAAACAGCTTATAGACTTGAAGTGGTTTGTTAATACCCATAAGTTAAATCATGAGGGTGTACTAAAATTATATACAATAAGTAAGATAAACTACACTAAATTCAGGGAGGTATGTATAGAATACTCCTTTAACTCTTTCCTAACTGATATCTTTATCAAACCATTTAAAAACTTAAACAAATGATAAAAAATCGTATTCAATTCGCAGGTCCTTCCGGGATAGGTAAAACTACTTTAGCTAAGTATGTTAGCTCTATAGGTAAAGGAGATCAACCAGAATGGCCATTTATATCTGGTAGTGTTTCTGACCTATTACCCAGTACAAAAGAAGAGCTTCATAAAGATATGTTAGCTCATGATAAGTCTGAGCTATATAGGCAAGATTTCCAGATACTAAATCTAAGAAAAAAGAAGTTTTCAGAAGATAGTTATGTATCTGATAGAAGTTTTCTTGATTCTGCAGCTTATTTTTTATATAAGCAAGCTGATACTATACCACAATGTGAGTTAGAACACTTCTTAGATTTGTGTAAGATGTGTTTATGTCAAACTTGTGATCAACTCATAGTACTCAACTTTACTCCTTATATGGTAAAAAACTGGGTAATGGAGGATAATAATAAACGCATATTAAATAAGTACTTTCAGGCAGAAATCTCTTCCATAATGTTGATGATCCTTGATAATTGGGGAGTACACTTTAATTGTACTATAGAGAGAATATCACAAGGTTTAATAAGACCTCCAAAGTATCTTGATTATGGAGGTTATAAGGTAGGTTACCTAACTTCACTATATGGTAAAGTAGAGGTTATGATTATAGATGAACCCGAGTTGTTAACTAGGGAGAGGATAATAGCTGAAGAACTAAAGGTAGATATAGTATGGCCAAAAGAGAAATGATTGATAATATAAGAGACTTCCCTGGGTATCATATATCCAGGGAAGGAGTGGTTTATAGTAGGTGGATAAAAGGCAAACATACTCTTGGTAATAAATATAATCCCTTAAAAGCCTATACTAGATCAAATGGATATAAACAGGTTGTATTAAAAATAAGGTCTCAAAATAAGATACGTAGGGCTTATATACATAGATTAGTAGCCGAAGCCTATATACCAAATCCATTATTTAAGCCTATAGTAGGTCATTTAGATAATAATAGGGCTAATAATAATGTGTTAAACTTATGTTGGTATACTGCTCAAGAAAATACCAACCAGGCTATGAAAGAAGATAGACTGGGTTGTAAAAAAAGACCTAAGTTCATAGTAATATCAGATTTACATATCAATGATTGGGGTAAATGGCCTAGTAGGTTAGATTCGGCTTTCAAGATACTAGACTACATATCAGATATGTCTGTAGATCTTAATATACCTGTATTACATTGCGGAGATCTTTTTCATAGACCAGAGTCTATATCTGCTGAACTTTTTGATAGAGTACAATATGAATTTAATCTACTGGACCAAAAGGATTGGACCTTGTATTCAATAAGTGGTAATCACTGTTGTAATCACATAAATAGGATAAATGAAAAACCTTCTAGTTGGGTATCAAGGTTTGCAAATACTTTTAAGTTTTTAAAGTGTATAGATTTTGATAGGTTACATATAGGTAAATTTTATATACACGGTGTACCTTATATAGACCATAATATTGGTTTAAGTGAATACTTAAAGAAAATAAACGTAAACATAGGTAAGTCAAGGTCTAAACATATATTGATGTTACATACTGATTACCCAGGAGCTTCAGATAACGATGGTAGGGTTATAGATTCTGTAGAAAATTTAAACTTAAATATACTTAATAAGTTTGATTTAGTTTTATGTGGTCATATACATAAACCTCAGAGATTAGGTAAGAAGATGTATATGATAGGTTGCCCCTATCAGCAACGTAGGACTGATAATGGTAGTAAGTTGGGGTATTGGATCTTATACTCTGATCTATCCATGAAGTTTAAAGAATTAACCGATTACCCTAAATTCATCGATGTATATGATGAATCCGAAATTAAAGAAGATGGCAATTATTATACAGTAATACCCAAGCTATCTAGTAAATCTGTAGAAACTAAACATAAAATTACAAAGCAACTTACTAAAAAACAACTAGCTCGAAGATATATGAGACAGCAGGGGGATAAAGATAAAACCCGTTTAAACCTATTAACACATATATTAACTAAAAGTGAAAAACTATGTTAACATTTTTATCCATAAACATAGAGGGTTTTAGAAGTATTTGTGAACCTACTCAATTACAGTTAAATACTCCAGGTATTACTTGGATAAACAGTCCGACAGGTAGTGGAAAATCTACTATTTTTTCAGCTATTACTTGGGTACTTTATGGTAAAGACTTAAAGGGAGTATCTAATGTAAAAACTTGGTCTAAGTATCAACCTAAAAATTATAAGGGTGTATGTGTATCTATAAACTACCAGACTTCTAAAGGTGTTTTTAAGATAATAAGGTGTCAAGAATACAAAGGTTTACTAGAGGATAGTTCAAAGGGTAACAATCAGCTACTGTTATATCAAGATGGTTATCCTATAGATATAAAGGGTAAAGTATTGGTACAAAAAGAGATAGAGAAAACGATAGGATTAACTCACCCATTGTTCATAAATTCTATCATGTTTGGTCAGGGTTTAAAAAGGTTGATCCAGGAATCAAATACGGATAAGAAAAAATTATTTGAGGAGATATTTGACCTGAGCTTTTTGAATGTAGCTAAAGATTTAGCCAATGATGAGCGTAAAGAGTTAAATATAGAAGTTAACGATATTGAAGAAAAGATAGACAGATACTCTACTAATGCAGAAGAAGCTAAGAATACTTACTTAGAGTTAAGAGATAATGAAAAGAACTGGAAAGAGAATTTTAAAAAGCGTAAACAGAAATTAAAAGCTAAAAGGTTAGAGTTAACTAAGAAGTTACAGGAAACTCAAAAGGGTAAAAAAGAAAATGTGGCTATTTCCTTAGACACCAAGATAAATAAGACCGATAATAGGCTAAAAGAGTTAAACCAATTACTTAGTGAAGCTAAAAGAGGTACCCAGCTTAACTTAGAGACTTTAGTTTCTAAGATTTTGAGTTTATTGAAACAAAAAGAATACGAAAAGGCATATGATAAACTTAAAAAATTACGTAAGGCTTTCAAGGATATATCTAAGTATCAAGAAGAGAAGGAGGAACTTACTCAAAGGAAATATAACCTAAGGGAAATTAAATCAAAATATGATCATCTAGATCAGTTGTGTGCTAGTATAGCGGACAATATGTGTACAATTGATAAACAAATAAAGGATTTAGAGTCAGAAAAGCCTAAGATATTATCTCCAAAGTATAAAGATCGTTATGATAAGTATCATAAGAAGGTAAGTCAATGTAAGAAGTTTCAGAAATCCGTAAATAACAAATTAAATAACTATAACTGGCTTATTTCAGACCCATTAGGTAATAATGGTATAAAGTCATACCTATTCGATTCTTCTTTATCTATACTTAATGATACTTTAGCTAATTATTCGGATATTTTAGGATTTAGAGTATCCTTTGAAGTAGATCTCGAATCAGCTAGAAAAGACTTTGTTACACTTATTGAAAACAATGGCGTAATTATAGAATACGATGAACTTAGTGGTGGAGAACGTTCTTTAGTTAATCTTGCTATGGCTTTAGCAATGAATGAAACACTTACTGCTGCTAGAGGAGTAAACTTAGCTTTTTTAGATGAAGTATTCGAAGGAATTTCGGATGATGTGTTGGAGACTGCCATAAACCTAATAAGTAAAGTCTTTGAAAACAAAAGTCTCTTCTTAATTTCCCATCACTCTTCATTACCTCTACATAAAGCCAGGATTATGCAAGTTGTAAAACAAGATGGTCTGTCGAAAATACTATTTACCTAAGTAAACCCTAAATGATAACAATATGGCGAATAGTAAAGCAAAAGGCTCCAGATTTGAGAGGGTAGTAGCTAAATATTTTACCGAATGGACTTCTTATGATTTCGGTAGAAGCCCTCAATCTGGATCATTTCATAATAACCGAGACTTAGGATCTGATTTAATATGTAATGATGATCATCATAAGAGAAGATGTTGTATCTCTATAGAGTGTAAGAATTACCAGGATATACGTTTTGAACATATACTTCTTGGTAATAAACGTTGTAAGATATTATCTTTCTGGGACCAAGCTTCAAGAGATGCTAAGAGAACTAAGAAACTACCCATATTATGTATGAGGTACAACTCTATGCCAAAAGGTGAATTCTTTTTTGTAGTAGATCCTTTTATAGCTAGTTCTATACTCAAATTGCAAAAATCTGATGCTTTGATATCCAAGTTAATGATTATCAATAACCCAGATCTACTTAAACTATCCATACCCACTCCTTCATTATATGTCTTTATGGCATCAGAGATAAAAGAAAAAATATCCTATAAAGCTTTACATAAGCTATTACGTAAAACCCAAAAAGAATATTACCAATAGATGGCTACTACTCATTATTCATATTGTGTATTTTACTTGGAAGAGAAGTATTATAAGACTATAAACCAAGACTTAAAGGATAATGGGTATAAACATGTAAAAGCTATAATACCTACTATCAAATTTATCGACCATCAATCCAGTAGAGGTAGGTATGTAGATACCGAGGTACCTATCCTATTTAACTACGGTTTTATGAGAGTACCTACTGATAGGGTTTTTAATCGTCAATATATGGCAAAAATGAGAAGAGCCATACCAGGTATTCGGGCTTGGTTAAGGAATACAGAACCTTTGCACAGAGGTAGAGGTAAAAAACCTCGTACAGCCAATATTGATGTATTCGATGATTTTTCGCAAATAGCTAGAGTTACTAAGAAAGAAGTAAAACATTTCATAAGCATATCCAAAGAAAATTCTAGATTGAAGTTTGAGGATATTACAGCTATACATATAAATGACTTTATAACTTTGAGACATTATCCCTATATAGGTGTAGATGCCATAATAAAAGAAATAGACTGGGATAATCAAAGGGTAAAGTTATTAACCTATCCTCAAACTTATAGGATAATGAGTTGGTTACCTATGGATCTAGTCATTTACAGTGTATATGAAGACTTTGACCCAAGAAAATTACTCTCAGAACAACAAAAGGGAGATTTAAATAGGTTAACTAATGAACAGATTACTAGAATACCTAATAAAAGGCATCTTAAAGCTCCTAAGTTAAACAATCAAAAATAACTTATTATGAGTAACATGAATTCAGCTCAATCTCAAGCTTGGAATTGTCTAAAGCCCATTGAGCAACAATCCCTATTTTTACAAATCTCAGAAGGTAAATCCTCATGGGAAGCTGGAAATGTATTGGGTATAACCCATTACAAGTATATCGAAATACGTGAGAGGTCACAGAAGTTCTTTAAGTTATTTACGGATTTCTTTGAACTCTATGGTAGTATCTTTAGACCAGATAGTCCTTGTGAGCCTCAGTTTAAAGATTTTATAGAAGCTTGTATAGAAAAGAGAATGTCTTATAAAGAGGCTATACAGTTTTCAGGAGATTCTGCTAATACTGTACCTTGTGTTAACCAGCGAAGTATTATGAGAAATATGGAGCTTTTACAGGAATCTGAAGATACTTGGGATATAAGTACTAGAAGATTAATCTTCGAATTCGATAGGTGGAATAATCATCGTATATTACCGAGGATTTTACAACAGCCCAGTGCTTTTAAGAGGAGAGAGAATAAACGAGAAAAGATCATTTTAAAGTACTTACTTAATCGTAATCCTGATTTTGTATTAGAAAGAATACGAGAGCGTTGGTTTTATAAAGTTAAACCTTCTAAAAAAGCTTATTGGGTAGCTCTTGTTTCTAAAAGTTTATATACCGATGGTTATTACCTTCTTAAAATTAGGCCAGAAGAAAGTGTAGTAAAAGAACTTACTAAGTTTTACCTGTATATATTTGATAATCGTGAAGATGCTGATACTTATGGGTTCTTAGTTACTCAATACTTAGATAGGACCTCTAGTATAAAACTGTCTCAGAAATTTTGGCCTGAGTACAGAGATATAATTCACAAAGCTGTAAACTATAATGGAGTAAATAACTTAGAGTGTTCTATCAAACATCTTGACATGGCCTATAATCAAACTAAAATACCTAAGAAAAAGAGAAAGAAATCCTCTACCAACTTAGGTGAATCCAGAGCTAAAGCCGAGGATTTTTATAAAAAGATAGAATAAAAGTAATAAAAAATTTGCATATTTAAAATATTATATGTAATTTTGCATTGTATAAAAA
>AUXO017324132.1_pt1 | contig 39079 bp, 60 predicted proteins | sample 768731 | NCBI WGS metagenome assembly AUXO01 (sample SAMN02715735, study PRJNA202380) | gut metagenome | biome: sheep rumen | host: Ovis aries | place: New Zealand: Palmerston North | reverse complement strand
CATACAACATTAATAATTTAATTCCAACTAATCATTGGTGGGATAAAAATAGGACTGTTGACAGTGATCCAAGTCGCTCATTTGATCCTGGAGTAGCCAAAGATTATTATGGATTGAGGAGTTTTAAATTTAAACGATATTCTTTAGATGGATGGGTTTCAAAGTCAAATTTTAATGTTAATGTAGATTCTTTGAATACTTTAGCATCTATTGGAGGTGAAGATACTACAATGCTTCTTTAGTATTATAAAGAACAGAATAATAAAATTACTGAAGAAATAGTGTCTGATAGAAGTATCATATTTGACTCTGCACAATTTCCTGAACTAATACTAGAGGTAGAAATTGATAATGCTCTTTATTATATAAAGCCTACTAGAGGAACTAAACTTGTAGTGTCTCAGTATATAGAAAGGAATGTCCAATATACAATCATTCATCAAGGAAAAGTAACTAGTAAAATTGTTGAAATAAGGAAAGAAGGTTCTTGGATATAGAGTGTACTTTCTGTTATAGAAAAAGATGATAGGAGTGTAATTTCAATAACTAATGATCCTAATGATTTAGTACTCACCCCTACAGTATCTTACATAGACACTGGTCTTACTGGAGAGGCAGTTGACCCAAAGAAACTATTGTTTGTTGGTGGAGAAAGTATTATAGCTGAGACACTTTGTCAGAAAGATGGTACTTTGTTTTTAGGTAATATAACTACTACAAAGAAAGGCATTGTCAAAGATGGTGTTAATGTGAATGGTGCCAGTCAGTTTAATCCATTCTACAACACTGATTGTATAGATTCAGTAAATCATGATATTATTCTTCCAACAGTGCATAATGATAGTCCATACCCTTATGTAAACACATTATTCACTTATACAGGAGGATTTAAAAGTAGAGAGTATTATAGACTTGGAATACAGTTTCAACATAAAACAGGTAAATGGTCTTCTCCTATATGGGTAGGAGATAAACAAGAAACCTTGACGCCAACTATTGAAAACAACAATGTTTTAAAGGTGCCTTCTTTCAAATACACATTTACTCAAGATATGCTTAACATTATAGCACAAAATGATGAGTATGTTAAAGTAAGACCTATTGTAGTATTTCCTAATCAAGCTGAATGCAATGTACCATTTCAAGGTATGTTGTTTCCTACTTTGTATACAACTGAAGATAGAGATACCAATAAAGATTTATATGCACAATCCTCTTGGTATATAAGACCTTTTGATTTAACAAAAACCACTTTAAAGTATGATCCTTGTTAGTATGAAGATGAAGAAGGAGATATTAATTATGAAGGCATGAGACAAGTAGAAATTTAGGGAGGATTTTCTCCAAACAAACAATTTAAAATTGATTATAAATTTGCTACTTTCCATTCTCCTGATTTAATATTCAATGAAACTAATTGGTATATTGATTTTGCTTCTTTAAAATTACAACATGTAGGAAATGTTGTCTTTGATACTTTATTAAAGGATATTGATATTACTGTTAAATCTGCTCCTATAGGAGAGATAAGCAATGGCTTTATACATCATTCTTTTGTAATAGATCTGGATCAAATTGATGATACTACTACAAAGCGATACCTTCGTAATTAGGAATATGTTTCTGGACTATATTTTGAAGATTATATTGTGGATGATGCTGGTAATTTTGATGATGCTAATGATCCAATAAAATATTATCCATTTTCATATAGTTATAAATCTGCAGACTCTGATAAATTTTCTTCTCCTGTTAAGTGGCTTGTGTATCCATGGCAAAGATCTGGATCTTTAAATAATGATTCTGATAGATTAAATGGAAAATATGGTTTAAGATCTGCAGAAATTGATTTAAAGAAGATGTCAAGACTTTGGTTTGGCAACACTTCCTATAGTCCAAAAGTAGACAAAACTGTTATTGATGCCCAACTATTTAAAAGTGACTAGATGGAAATAATCAAAGTTGCTGGGAATGTATATTAGGGTAATGTAGATACATTACTTGCTGCAGATGAATTAAGTGGACATTATTTTGCTTATGATTTTTCAAGTTCAAGTTCTCCTACAACAAAAGAAAAAGTTACTACAGATTTTAATGCTTTTATAAATTTTGCCACTGCTTTAGTAAATGTGAGTAACACTAATAATGAAGTAGAATTAAAACCTAGAATTTATTATAAAGGAAAAACAAAAACTGATTGGCGAGATAAAATCGGAGATTCTGATGCAGGATTAGTTGGCTTCAAAGCTAATATAAGATTGAAGTACAGGAGTACTCCACATGTTGCTATAAAGTTGGATGACAGTGCAGTATTCAGTAATTACCCTATAGTAGAGATGTATAGGTATCCTAATGATGATGATACTGAAAGACAATAGAAGATGTTTGGTGGTATGTCTGAGGATGCATTATATGCCAACATGTGGATTCCTGCAGGAGAACCTGTAAGAATTGATAAGCTTGCAAGCAATGCCAATACTATATACTATACTAGAGGTGATACTTGGTATCAAAGATATGATTGCTTGAAGACATATGCATACACTGTTGAAGACACCAATCAGAATGTTGAGATATGCTCTACTATGTTGGAAAGTAGAATTAATTTGGATGGAAGGTATGACAGGAATAGGGGACAGGTTAATAATACCTATATGAATCCTACTAACTTTAACAGACTTAATACTGTGTATAGTCAGCATGATAATTTCTTTACTTATTAGTTGCTTAATGACTATTTCTATGAGAGTCAACAATTTAACACTCAAATAACTTGGGGTTCTGAAAAGTTACCTTCAGATTTAGTTGATATATGGACTGATGTCACATTGGCAGCTGTACATAATATGGATGGAGATAAAGGCTCTATAACAGCATTGAGAACTTGGAATAATGAGATATACTGCTTCTAGGAAAGAGGTCTTAGTAAAATATCATTTAATCCTAGAGTGTAGGTGCAAACCTCTGATGGAGTGCCTATTGAAATTGCCAACAACTATAAGATGGAAGGCAAGCAATATATATCTGATAAGACAGGTTGTATAAATAAGTATTCAATCTGCCCTACCCCAGCTGGTCTTTATTTTATTGACTCATTTACAAAAGATTTATAGGCAATAACAGGTAAAGGTATTGAGGATATCAGTGTTAATTGTAAGATGACTAGATGGTTTACTACATTGGATAATTATAAGAGTAATCCTATTGAACCTACAGTAAAGATATTATATGACTTATATAACAGTGATTTATATATAATTACTTATGGTACTAATTATACTCCTGAAGATGAGTCACATGCATTAGTTTATTCTGAAAAACTGTAGCAGTTTACCTCATTTTATAGCTATGAATATATACAAGGGTTATTTAATTTAGATAATAAACTATATTGTCTTTACCCCGGCTATGATGAAAACATGCTTAATACAGGAGATACTGAAGTGTTTAGGATGTTTGGAGGAATTTATAATGAATTCTTTGGTAAACTACAAGAGTTCTCAATTGAGTTTATTTCTAATCTTGAACCTACTGTACATAAGACATTTGGCAACATTGACTTTAGAGGTAATATGTGGGAAAATGCAAACAGTGATTCTCAGGTAAAGATATCTATTGATTATTTATTTGATTATCTTAGAGTTTGGCACGATTATCAAGATACTGGTATCTATGATTTACAGAATGAGATAGTAGATTCTTCAGTATTAAAAAGAAAGATGGGAGTATGGAGGATTGATGTACCTAGAGATAAAGATAATGCTTTTGATAGAATACAAAATAATTGGGTACGTATTAAATTAAAACATAAAGCTTACCATAATATCCCTGAAGATGAAACTGCAGAAGAGCCTGAAGATACTCCTATTGCAGACAATGTAAAAGTTGAGATATATGATACAACAGTTTATTATTACACTTGATAAAACTTTTATAAAAACAAACTAATAAATTAATAATTCCTTATAAATAAAATATTTATAGGGAATTATTTTTTTCTTATTTAGTTGTGAAATAAATTATTTATATGTATCTTTGCTAAAATAAAAAATAATAATATTATGTTTGATGATATTAATTTATATAGAGATGGTTGGGATGAGAATCTTTGGCAATGGGATGACCCAAACCCAAATAGATCTGTACTTTCTTATGCCCCAAAGGAAACATAGTCTTTGATAACTAATCCTTTAGGATTATACAATCAAAACACATCAGCTTCTCCTGCATAGATTGCTGTAAATAATATTGATAAAAAGAATACTGATGAGAAAAAAAGTATTACTGACATTATTAAGGAGACTTCAAGCAATAAATACTAGGCAGGTTGGGCAACTACTTTCTATGATTAGCAGGCAGCAGGCAAGTTAAAACCAAATATAAAAAATGTTGCTGAGTATATGAATGATAAGGGTGGTTTATTTAATATGAAGAAGATAAACAACCCATTCTCAAAAGGCAACATTGCCAGTGGTGCCAGTACTGGATTGCTCAATGCAGGAGCTAACCTTGTAGGAGGTGCTGGTTATAAACTTATTGGTGAAGGTTATGATGCCAATGGTGTTGGTAAGGGAATATAGACTGTAGGCTCTACTGCAGGAGGTATTGTAAGTCAATTTAATCCAGTGCTCGGTGCAGCAATAACTGCTGGTAGTGGTATACTTGGAGGTGCTGTAAATAGATTCTTTGGTATGAAAACCAATGACAAGGCACTTGCAACTGCTAATGCAAACATAAATCAAGCAATGAAATATGCAGGCAGGGCAAGCAGCTTCGACAATGTTTAGGCAGCACCTACAATGATATCACATGGTACTGTATATAAAGGAGGGCATTGGAATCATAAAGCAGCCAACAGAAAGAATGAAATGTTGGCAAATCATGAACAATATGCAGCAAATAAAGCAACTAGAGAAATGAATAACAATATAGGATTACTTAAGCACAAACAAGCTTAGGGAGCATTGGCTAATTACAGTGCTCTTGGTGGACCTATTGATGGTCCAATAGCATATTAGTTTGCAAATGATTATTTAACTAATTATGCTAATGCTCATAAAAACAACACCTTACCTCAGATACCTGCAATGCCAATGAATATGAATGCATTTGGTGGAGATTTATAGGTGCATGGAGCTGATTGGTCAACAGGTTTAGCACATGTTAAGACAGGAGGTACCCATGAGGAAAATCCTTATGGTGGAGTTACTGTAGGTGCTGATAGACAAGGAACCCCTAATATGGTCGAGGAAGGAGAAACTATTTGGGATAGTCAAAGCTATGTGTTCTCAAATAGATTGAAAGTTCCTAGATTAAAAAAGAAGAATAAAAGAGCAAGGGGTGGTGACCTTACTTCAGAAGAAAAGATATTAAAACCATTTGAAGATAAGACATTTGCTGAAGCCAGTAAGAAAGCAGAGAAGCTTGCAGGTATTGAAGAAAGACCTAATGATGTCATAGCTAAAAGAGGTCTTGAAGCAATGCTTGCATCATTAATGAATGCTCAGGAGAAAGAAAGAGCTTTAGAGCAATTAAAGCAACTTGAAGAGGCAGTTCAACAAATGTCCCCTCAAGAGCTTCAGGCATTCCAACAGCAACTTGCACAGGGAATACAACAGCAAGAAGCAATGCAGGAACAACAAATTTCTCAAGACCAGCAAATGGCTATGCAGGAGCAAATGCCTTAGGAACAACAAATGATGCCTGAAGAGCAAGGTATTCCACAGGAAGAAATGCCTGTAGAACAAATGCCTGAAGAAGAGGTACCTCAAGAAGAAGTACCTCAAGAAGAAGCAGTACCACAGCAACAAGCTTATGGTGGTAATTTATATTGGGCAGGTGGATTTACTGATGATAATTGGAAACAAATAGAAAATAAATACAAAATCTAGATTACACCTAGCCAATTGGATGTAATGAAAGATGCAAGTGCTTCACAGTTATTAAAATATTTATTACTTTATACCGATGGTAAACTTGATTTTGTTGTAGATATTCCAAAAACACTTTTTACTGAAGCTAAAAAAGATGCTGAAGAAATAGTGAGTAGATTGAAAAAAACCCCAAGTGAAGATACAGAAGATTATAGGTAGTTTAATGAAGCTTCACAGTTATTAAATCAATTAAATACATTAAATATTGAAGATCTATTAAAAAAGTGGGATTAGAAAACAAAGCAACTATATTCAAGACAACCTTTAAAAACTGTAGATCCACTTACTCCTCAAGAATTTGTAGATGATGCTTAGAATGGATTAACAAATATTGCTACCTCTAATACAGAAAATGCAAATAATTCTACTACTCCTTCCACCACCACTGCTCCTACACCAGCTAATCCTGATGATTGGAATAGGTATGAAAGAATAGTTAATATTGCTAAGAGTGTGTTTGGTGATGCCTATCCTAACATCAATGCTGAGAATCTGCTCAATCCTAACTCAAGACTTTATAATAAAATGCTTGCTACAGCATAGAAAAGATATAACAAAGGAACTGGTGCATAGATAGGTTATGGTGAGGATGATGCCAGCAAATATAATTCTTATGAAGACTTCTTAAAAGCAGTTACTGACTTACGCAATGAAATAGATACATATGAGAATGATGTCAAAGAAAACAGAAGATGGCAAAATGAAATAAATTATGATGACTTTAAAAATGTAAATGATACTGATTTAAAAAACTTTGTTGTATGGAGTCATTTAGGAAATAAAGACGAGGTAGATAAACTAAATCATGATTAGTTAATTAGTAGGATTAAAACAGCCAATGCTAATAGAACTGCTAAAGATTTAAATACTTTGATTGATAATTATAATAGTTCTTTAGGTGCACAAGGAGTTCCTGACTTTTTAACAAAAGTAGGAGATAAAAATACTGGAAAACTTGAAGATTTAGGGTATAAGACTACAGCCACTACTGGAGAATTTGGAAATTGGGGATATGGCAGTGAAGATCATTCAACTTAGGTACAATCTTCTACAGATCCTAGTAAATATGTAGTATAGCATTGGGAAGGTCCTGACGGCATGGTGCATTGGAATGTAGATGGTAAAGAGTATAAAGGTACTTTGCAGGAATATGAAAGGTCTGATGCTTATCTCATGCCTAGAAGAATCTTAGCAAGAGAGATGCTTGAAGCTCAAAGATAGGCAATTAAAGAAAGCAAAAAGTGGGATTATGAAGCTAGAAAGAAATTTATAGATAGTAATCCTGCTTGGAGTACATATTGGAAAGAGCTGAATAGAAATGAACATAGAAATAAAAATACTGGAAATCTATATACAGAAGATTATGGAAGCCATTTTAATTTGGAAGAGTTGTTTGGTGGATTGTCTTTAGATGAAATAGATGAAATAACTAAAGATGATGATACTTTTAGAAAGTGGGCACAATCTAAAGGAGTTATTCCAGGATCATATTGGTTGGATAATAAAGCTGGAGTAGCTCATGGTATTGCCACGAGATTAAATTCTATTTTAGGTAATAGAAGAGCTTATAAAATAAAAGGTACAAACATATATTATAATTATGATGGTCTTAGTGATTCACAAAGGGAAGCTCTTAGGAAGATATACAGGGAAACTGTCTTAGATCCTACTACAGATGAGAAAGGACAGACTACACAAATATATGAATTAGAACCACTGAATTCTAATTATAATCCATTGAAACTTAGTTCCTATCAGAAAATTAATGCTTTACTAGGGGATAATAGATTTAAAAAACCAGGAGATACTGATGAAGGAGCGGGGGAAGGGGGTGATGGTAAATATACTAGTGACCACAGTGACCCATTCCCTAAAATGCCTCAATGGCCATTCCAAACAGCTATGGGGTTACAAGGGTTAGGTCTTCTCCATAATGTGCTTACTCCATTAGATACCAAAGACTTTGAAGCACAACTTGCATACAGTAAGGAGAATAGCTATAAACCTGTATAGGCTATACCTATTCCTGGCTATTTAGCATATAGGCCTGTTAATACAAGAGCAATGCTTACACCAATGGAGTCTCAGAATCTTGCATCAAACAGGCAGATTGCAGGACTTAGTGGTGGCATGTATGGCAATGCAATGGCTAACATACAGAACAACAATATGAACTTTGCTGATAAGCGAGGTCAAGCATACTTACAGGCAGAGATGCAAGACAGACAACATCAAGCTGATGTATTTAAAAACAATACTCAGGTTAATCAGTTCCTTGCTGAGAATGGTCTTAAGGCTGCAATAGCAGATGCCGAGGCTTATGGTAGAGCAGGCAATACAAGAATGGCAGGAATGTCTGAAGCTTATAGACTTAAAAGAGAAGCAGAGAAGGAAAGAGGTAATGCAATAAGCAGTGGTCTTTCAGGACTTGCAAATCTTGCCATGAGTTCAGCACAGCAACAATATAATAATGATATACTTGGTTGGGGTGCTAGGCATGGTACTTATGGGGCTGGTGTATATTTGGAGGATGACCCTTATTGGATGTAGAAAAATAGAATTGCTGGTGCTGCTTATGGTGGTAGGATAAATAAATATAGTTTACTTTAATATAGGAGGATTTATATGGCAAATTATTCAATAGTTGTAGATACAAGCAATTTTAAACCTTTTGATATAGCAACTCCTTTAACTGTATTAAGGGACTATAGAGATGCCTACTACAGGTATGAGGATGCATTAAATAAGATTGCTGAAGAGAATGGTTAGTTTGTATTACCAGAACCTGATGAAAATAACGCTCAACAGAAATCTATATTTGATACTTACAATAAGTACAATGATGATTTCAGAAGAATATCTGATGATTTTTCAAAGGGCATGAACTGGGAGAATGCTTAGTGGGTAAGATCTATTAATAGAAGATATGGCAGTGAAGTTAAACCTATCAAACAAGCAGTACAGGACTTTAATACTTGGCAAGATAATATGAATAATATTAGAGCACAAGTAGGTGGTTCCGCTATCATAGATAATGATGACCTTACTGTATATGATTTCTATGGTGGAAAAAAGCCTAAGCTTAAATTTGCAAATGGAGATAAGATTGCAGAAAAAGCTCAAAAGTATTTTTCTGGATATTTAGAAGCTACTAAAGAATCACCAGTGCCAGTTAAAAGTGCTATGGAAGGATACTTTGAATTAGTGTCTGGTGGTATATCTCCTGAGAAAGCTGCCGAGATTCAAAATGCCAAGTATGAAAATCTTACTGGAAACTACGATGGTAGTATGAAAGATTTACTATTAGGGCTTAAAGATATTGTGGATAGAGATACTGAAGGATTCTCTCTACCTTCAAAAAAGAAAGCTTTTGGATATGCTATTCAAGGAGCTATTTCAGGAATACCTAAGAAAGAAATTGCATATCAAAAAGATCTCTCTACTGATTTAGCACAACAGAGATTATCTATGGAAGAAACTAAACAAAGAATGAGATTTAATGATTTAGAAGAGCCTTATAAAATAGCAGGATATAAAGCAGATGTTATGAAGAAATCAGCTGATGCTGCAACAGCACAGGAAGAATATAAATATAGACGCAAGTATGGTTGGGGAAGTAGAGGCACACAATCAACAGCTACTTCTAATAATTGGAAAACAGAATGGTCATAGGCAAAAGAGCGGATGAAAGCTGCAGCAAGAGGATATGCAATAGATGAGAAGGGTAATGTAATAGGTGCAGTAGATGCTGCAACACAGGAAAAAGCTAAATAGAATTTATTAAATTACAACAAAATTTATGGTAATTTATATGATTTGACTTATGATAAGAGGTATGTTTATTTCAAACTTTAGAGAGATAATAAAGATCCTAGAAGAGATATTGTATATAGAATTTCAAAAGGTGATGTGGAAAAAGCATATTAGAGACTTAATAAAACTACTTCTAAAGGAAACTCTAATGTGCAAACTCATGATCCAGGAAGTAAAAAAGAATCTAAAGAAAATTCTAATATTTTAGCAAAAGTATATGGAGCAGGTTATAAATCAGATAGAATCTATCCATTAACTGATGCCCAATTAAACTTCCTAATGAATTATTCTCAAAGTAAGGTAAGGGATAATAAATTTATAAATATTTCTCCTTATATGAGTAAAGAAGGAAATTCTCAATATAAAACAAGCTATGGAAATGTAGAAGTTTTAGATCAAGACGACATTAATTCTTTTTTATGGAGTGCTAGATTTTGGGGAGATATGCCAGATAATACAGCACTTCCTGTAGTATCACCAGATACTATAGGAATACAACCACCACCAGAAAATAAAAAAGTACCTAGAAATGGAGGAAAGACAAGTGGAAAAACAGGTGTAAACAAAGGTGTAAATAGAGGAGGGAAAACAGTAGGAAAAACAGCCTCTACTGTAAATAATCCTAACAATAATATGTATATTTTTACAAAAGAAGATTAAATCATCTAAATATATTCATTATGGGAAAGTTAAATTGGATGGACAAAGCAAATGCTTTTATAAATAATTCTAAAATGCATGCTCCTTCAACATATACTCCATTAAAGGAGCCTACTCAACAACCTTTGTTCTTAAATTGGAATAACAGGCAGCATGAATATTTAACAGGGAATCGCTATGGTTTTATAAATCAAGCCCGTAATAATTATTTAGAAGCGCAAAGAAAGAAAAGAGAAGAGGAGGAAAGGCGAAGAAAGGAAGAGGAAGAAGAGAGAAAGAGACAGTAGATTCTACAATAGAAGTTTGAAGAGCAACAAAGAAAGAAAAAAGAATTGGAAGAATCTGACAGTGATTATAGAAAGCAATCACAGTCACGAGATATTGATAATTTTTTTAAATCTATCAATAATCCATTTTCTACACACCAAGAATTAAATTCTTCATTGCTTTCTGATAATAGAACTCCACAATAGAAAGAAAAAGAAGATTTAGAAGATTAGGAATACAAAGCAAATATATTTACTAGATCTATACATAATTATCTTCATCAAGATGAATATGTGAAAAGACAATTAATTCCTGGAAAGGAATATGATGATAATGTTTTAAATACAAAAATATTTAAAAGCATTGATGATATTGTCAACCAACAATTGAGTAAACAGTAGGTTGATGAAGAATATACAGAAGGGGCTAATATATTAAGTCCTTATAGAAAAAAGGCACAAAAATATTCAGGCATTTTTGAGCCTATTTTTAGGAAAGAAGAAATATATAAGAGAAATAATAAAGTAGCACCAAATTGGGAAGAAATAAAAAGCAATATAGACGATCAATATAATAAAGCACAAAGTGTAGATGTTTTAAATGCAATAACTAAAGCAAAATATTGGCAGCAAGAAGGAGATGAGCTTAAAGCATGGCAAGCTTTAGAAGACGCTACTAGAGAACATATTACTAAAGATGAGAATGGTAATGTAAAGCAAACTAAAGATTCTTTAGAAGACTATGTATTAAGTAAATATGAAGAAAAAGGAGCTGATAGAGAAGTTATGAAATAGCAATGGGACATGTCTTTACAGAATAGAATAGACATGGCCACACAAGTACTTTATTCTGATACTAAAAATACTTTAAAAAATAGAGAGCTTCAATTAAAGCCTTCTAGTTTTTCTTCTGATGAAGTGTATCAATATTGCTACAACATGCTTGCTAACTCTCCATATTTTCATAGTGTGTCTTCAGATAGAAAAAAAGAAATTGATGAAGCTTCAGATTGGCTTAAATTTAGTCAAAAAGATGTTGATTATGCTGGCAATAAAGCAATGTCTGCAATAAATGGAAACTCTGGTTGGGCTACTCCATATGATTTTATTGTTGGAGGAGCCAGTTGGCTTGTTGGAAGTCTTTGGAATGGTCTTGTAGATATTGGTCAGTGGGCATATGGTGCAGCAAGTGAACAATCTACCTATAAAAATATTGCAGATTTTATGGGTAATGCTCAAAGCATGAAACAATATATTAATAATACTGCAGGGGAAGATAGTAATGCAGATGCTAATCTTCCATTGCCTTTGGCTAGAAGTCAAGAGATAGATTATTATGGAAGAAAACAAGGAGAAAAATTTATGGACAAATTAGTAGATGAGTATTATGATGATTCTACTAAATATAATGACGCTCATAGTTTTGAAGTTCTTTCTAATTTAGTATCTTCTGATTATTGGGCAGGCAAGGATGCTTTAAATGGAGATTAGTTTACTTCTTTAGAAGGATATAAAGGAAGAACAGATGAAGAAAATAAAGCAAGAGAATTTAAAAAGTATCAAATATTAGATGCTATGTTTGGAGATGATGTAGCCAACACATATGTTAATAATTTTTGGTCGAACACTCTTGCATCCAAGCAAAGTCAAACTGATAAAATATTAAGAACAGCTAATACAGTTGCTATTGATATAGCTTCTACTTTAGGTGCTGCCGCAGCTCTCATAATGGCAATATATAAAAATCCTTTGAATATCTCTGATGAGTTAATGGCAGGCGATGGTTGGGCACATTCTTGTCTTGAATGGGCAAATGGTGCTATGGAAACAGGATGTTGGACTTCTCCTGAGCAAGCTAAATATAGAGAGTTAGGTATATCAGCAAATTAGATTTTCAAAACAGTAGAACAAAAAGATGCCTTTCTTTCTGCTGCAGATATATATGATTTAATTGGTCAGTATGGATTTACAGCAGGAACAATGCTTGTTTCTATGGGGGGATCTTTGGGTCTTAGAGGCCTTTCAAAGTTAACATAGAAGGCATTGTTAAAAGGATTTACTGTAAATTAGGCAAAAAGAGCGGTTGCTATGGGAGTTCTTAAAGGGGCTACAAGAGAAGCTTTAACTAAAAACATAGAACTTGCTGCTAAATTATCTTAGAATGTTTTATATTATGGTAATTTAGGAATGATGGGTTTTACAGGAAGTGTAGAAGGGGCATTAGAATCTTTTTCTACTTATCATACTTTCAAAGATGATAATTTAAAGTAGTTAGAATCAACCCAAAAAATGTTTTCTTCTTACTTAGATGAATTGCCAGAAGAATCCTTGCATGAAATTGCTAGTGGATTTATATCTAGTCCTGAGGGTATAAAGTCATATAATTCTATGGTAGAAACTCTTAGAAATATGGGTTACCCTACAGATGAAAAGACTGTTTTAAAAGCTTTATACACAAATAATATAGACGATTTAAAAAATAAAATAGAAGAAAGTGCTTTAGATGCTGCTTGTGCAAACTTTTGTGCTAACAGTGTCATTAATGGTCTTGCTAGTGTATTGTTGAAAAGATCTTTATTTTCTAATGATGCTTTTATTACATCTAAAATAGTATCTAGTAAGCTGGGAAGAAAGTTTGGATTGAAATCTTCAGCACAAAAACTGGCAAAGGAAAGAAGAGGTCGTCTTACTTTAGATACTTCTAAAAAAACTCCTGTAGCAATAATAGGCATGCCACAAAATAATGTATATAAGAAGACAGCTACAGAAGCTATAAAGTCAGCAATAGGTGAAGGTGCAGAAGAAACTTTCCAAAATGTTACTGATGTAGCTTCAAGAGCAGCATTTCAAGTGGATGTAAATAATTACATGAAAACTATCTTGGATCCTAATTCCTACAATGCTATAGGAGAAGATTCAGTAGATCACTTTGATACTTTTATAAAAACAGGATTGTCACAATTAACTACTAAAGAAGCTTTGAGAGAAGGGATGTTTGGATTCTTGTCTACTTTAATAGGTGGAGCTTCACCTGGTGGAGCTTGGAGATCATTCTCTTCTACAAGAAGATATAATAAATATGCTGAAAAAAATAATCTGGAAAAAAAGAGTTTATGGAAAGAAACTCTAAAAGGCTTGTATGAAGGAGGAATATTAAATTCTTATAGACATGCTAAACAAGAACATTAGTATGAGGTAGAGGCTTCTAGAGCATTAGAAGATAGTATAAATGAATGGTTGCAAAATAAAAACACTAAAGACTTTATTCAACATTTAGGAGGAAGCATTGGATTAAAGAATGCTATACAACAATATCTAGATGCTGGAGATGTGCAAGGAGCTAAAGATGCTCAGTTAGACATGCTGATTAAAACTGTTAAAGTATTAGATGCTCTTTAGGATACTGAATATGGCAAAAGTTTAATTGCTATGTTTGAACGTCCTACTCATTGGATGGAAGATTTATTTAATGAAGATGGAAGTATTAAAGAACGCAAACAACAAACAGTCAATGGTAATATTGAAGATGTGTTAATAAATGAAGACGGTTCTTTAAGAAGAGCTTACTTCAATCAGATGGGAAATCTTATATATTCATCTCCAGAGAAAGTAAATAGATTTGAAAAAAGTTTAAGAAGGCAAGTATTAGAAGTAGGGTTATCTGAAGAAGAGGCTGATAAATTAGTGGCACAAGAGGTTGCTTATATGAAAGATCAGCAATCTAGAATAAATTATGCACGTTCTACAGGAGAATTTAAAGGGGCATCTGATGCTGAAGTTATAAAGAGAATAGCAAAAAATGCATTGGAATATAAAGAATTAAAAAATGCATATGCTAAGGAAGAAAAAGAGGTAAAGAAGATATTTGCAGGTGGTACAGAAGACATGGATCCTCTTGTACTGGAAACTCTTGTAAGGTCTAGATTACAATAGTAGAGTGCAAATAAAAGATTTGAAAAACTAAGTGAAGAAAGGATTGCTAGGCAAAATAATAGTTTTGAAAATTCTGAGACTTCTGGATTATCAAAAGAAGATATGGATCTTGCAATTAATTTTGGTAGTGATAAAAATCTTGACAGTGCTATAGAATTTAGAAGAAGAAAGCTTGAAGAGAATAAATTACAGGCACAGCAAACTCAGGAATCTTTGAATAACAAAGCTATGACTTTAGAAGAGCAATTAGAAGCCAGAATTAAATTATATCAGCTTAGAGATGAAATAGATAAATATACAAGATAGTTAGATATTTTAAATACAGCAAAACAATCAGCTCAAGAGAGGTAGGCAAAAGCTCAACAAGATAATACTACTGTATTGGGTTCTGAAGAAGCATTTAATTTTACTGCAAAAGATATTGCTGAACTTAATTTATAGGATAGAAAAAAATTGCTTGATAATTATAGAAATGATGAGTATAGAAAAATGTATTCACAGAAATAGATTCAAGCAATAGAAGAATATCTTGGTAAATTAGGTAATAGAGTAGTAGGAGAAAATGATGAAGTTTTGTATGATAATTTGTTAGAAGATGAAGTATTTAGTTTGATAGATGATGAAGTTGCTCTTAATAAGAAAAGGCAAGTTTATGATTCTCAATTATTAAAGTATATGAGTAATCCTAGTTTTTTAACTAGGCAAGCTGATGCTATTAGAAAAAGTGCTAGAAGAGATCTTTTAAAAGGTAAGTATAAAAAAGATTTATTAATGCGAGGAAATGAGTCTGTCACTGATTTTCTGGATAGAGTAAATAATCTGATAGACACATTAAAACAAAATGGTAAAAAAGATGAAGCTGACATAGTAAGGTCCTTATTTAATGAAGTAGATGAATATAAAAATATAAATGCTCTTAGAAATGCTTTATTGAAAAGGTGGAGAGGTTTAAGAGCTGTTGAAGAAGGAAAAGAGGACAAAAGAACTCCAGAACAAAGTGATAAAGATAATCAAGTAGCCGCTACATTAAATGCCCTTTTAAATAGTCTAGGATCTGGACAATTTTTAAAAGAGGGATACTCTATGACTAATGTCATCAAGAGTTTACGAGATTCTATAATATATAATAATGATAGAGTGCTTAAAGCAATACAAGCAAATCATCAAGGAAAATCATTTTTTGATTCTTTCTATGAAGCAAATGAGATTGAAGAAGGTAAAACTACATTAAATGATTTTCTTGGTTCTAATGAAAATGCTGAATATAAAGATCTTACCAAAGAACAAAAGCAATGGGTAGATGATTTATCACAACTAGTAGTAAATCATCTCAATTCCATGTTGGATAAAAAAGACAGACTAAAAGATGAAAAACTAGTATTAAGGGGAAGAAGTACTTCTGAAAGAATATTAGCAGAAAATGTAAGTGCAAAACCTTCAAAGGCACCTGCAGCAGATAAATCCAAAAAAGAGGAAGAAAAGAAAAGTACAGAAAAGAAATCTTCAAGAAGAACAGCTCCAAAATCTTATACAGAAAGTGAAAAGACTTTTGTGCTGGATAATGTTACCGAAGAAAATCAAGAAGATTATGATTTTGTTGAAAGAGAACATAAAGCTTCTGAGAACAGGAAAACTCTTGAAAGAAAAAAAGATTTTCCTTCAGTATATTTTTATGTTGAAAAAAGAAGTGAAGATTCCAAACCAAAAGTATATGTAGTTTATGCTACATCAAAAAATAATGGTACAATTAAAATGTTCACTACTGAAAAAGGCATTACTGTACAACGTGATTATAGAATGCTTGGAATGGTAAATCTAGATAGGTTGCCAACTTTAAGAGATATTGCATAGAAAACATGGGATTCCCTTTCTACTGGAGGTAAAACAGTATTAGCTTATGGTGGAAAATTAGATAGAAATGGTGTTATAAACACTACATTAGTAAAATCTAATTCTCCAGTTACTATTGCTTAGAGAGGAGAAGAAATAGCTCCAATTATTGATCAAGCAGAGCAAGAAGCAAATGCTTCTGGACGCCTTGTAAATGATATATTAGATGAATACTTAGATAAATTATTAGGTGAAGAAGGAGAAATTAAGAATAGGCAAATTTATGTAGAAGGATTACCAGTAGGACCAAAAGTAAATCCTACTACAATTAATGGTATAGAAACTAATGTAACTGCTAATTTATTAGAAGAATTCACTATTAATGGTATTCCTTTAACTGACCTTATTGAATCTGAAAAGTGGGATGATATCTTTGATAATCCCTACTTTAAAGAAATGATAAATAGATGGAAAGATGCTACATATTCTTATACTGATGGTTCTGGTAATTTACATGAAGTAACTCCAGAAACTATATTTAGTAATCTGTTTAGTGATTTCATATTTATAGGAAGTTTATCAGAAAAAAGTAGTTATAAGATAGATGCAACTATAGACTTTACATAGGATTAGCCAGAATTAGTAATAGCAAGAAATGGCAAATTTGTATAGTTCAGATTGCCAGAATAGAATAAAGAAGAAAGAAGTGAAGATGGTATTCAAGAATTATTAAAATAGGTACTTACTAAGTTAAATGAGCAATACAAAGAAGCTCCTGAGAATAGAGTTATTACTTATTTTGATGTTCCTAGTCCATATGACTTTATAGGTAAAGATGGAGATAAGCACCCTCGTAGTAAAGTATATGCAGAATCTGAGAAAGCAATGTTAAAAGAATTGATAAGACAAGGGCTTTATACAGGTTCTTTTCCTGCAAGTACTTATAAGTTATTAGAGTTTGTAAATCCATTTTATTAGGAAAAAAGAGAGGCAAAAGTAGTCGAAGAGCCAAGTAAAAAAACAGTTGAATCTCCAGAGGCTGCTTTTGAAATAAAAAAGAAAAAAGAAGAAAAAGCTAAAGATACTTCTACTAAGGCAATTGATCGCTTTGTTGATTGGATTAGAAAGAACATGCCTGCTCTTTTAAATGCACATGATAAAAATTATGTAGGTTAGGATAAAACCATTTTAGCTGGAGTTGCAAAATTAGCTAGAATAACATCATTAGAAGATAAGTTTGTTGTAGATGATGAAAAAGATGCAGCTTCTCCATTTTCTGGTGACCCTGATAATGCACTGCCTACAACTTTTGGAACTAGTACTGATGATATACTTAGAAATATTTTAGATTTATTAAAGCAATTAGAAGAAGATGGAAATCCAGTAAAAGACATAAAATATAATTCTACTTGTACCATCCAAGGAAAAAAAGCAACTTTCTTAGAACATTTAAAATCCTTGTATGGAGGGTAGTTGCCTAATTTAGATACTGATAAAAAAGATGAATTAGATGAAACTATAGAAAACTTTGTTACTGATGCCATTGTTTTTTATAATGTATGTAGGCAAAATAATTTGATCTTATTTCCATCAAATATAAAAGCATGGATTAAAGCGGCAGTATATGATAAAAATAAGAATTTAACAGATGACACAGTTTGGGCTGCAGGAACTTTGGACTTGCTAGCTTATGATACTGCAAATAATAAAATTGTAGTAATAGACTTTAAAACTACAGGTGCTGCAAGTAATTATGCTACTGCAATATCTAATATACAAAATAGTAAAGGCTATAGAGTGCAGTTAAGTTCTTATGTAGGAGCTTTGAAATATTTAATCAATGTTTACAATGAAAATTGTAAAAAAGAAGAAGATAGAATAGATATTGAAGTTTCTGATACTGCATACCTTTTGCCTATATTATTAAGATATAATCGACCTGCAAATAAAATTACTCCTTTAGATATTGAAAATGAGAAAGGAGAAAAAGATATTAATGGTATGTATATACCTAATGCAGAAAATCTTTGGAAAACTGATAATGAAGATGGTGCAGTTAGGATGGCTACTATTGCAGCAAATGAAAATAATGAAAGTGCTGTAGGTTTAAATGAAGTACTTGCTCCTGTGCAGGTGCTTCCATTTAAAGGATATTATCAGGATACTAGTGAAGATACTGGTACAACAAAGATTCCTGTAGAGGAGGCTACTACTGAAAAGAAAACTAAAAAAAGAAGAGCTGCAGCATCCTTTATAATGGAAGAAGATTTGGATACTAGTAAGAGAGATTTAGATACACAAAGATATGTAGACTCTTTTGCTAAATTACTAACTCCAGTAAATAGTATAAAATTAAATATATTCAAACATCCTTTGAAAACTCTTAAAACTGTTTTAAGAGGTCCTAGAGGAAGGTCTAGATTATATAAAAGTCATTTAGCTAAATTATTCTTTTATGGAGATGTTAATAAGTTATAGACTATTGTAGGAAAGAAGTTAATAACTTCTGAATCAGATGTAATAGAGGCTTTACATAAATTACAAAATTATTTTGAAGGTTATGCCAACCAAGAAGAGTCTTATTTAGAAATGCTGCATGTAAAACATGAAGCTTAGAAAGCATATATAGACTTACTGAATGGTGATATTACTCAAGATGAATTTGAAAATAAATTATTAGATTTAAATGTAGATGCTTCTATAATTCCTGAAATAATGAAGTATAAAGAACTTAGTCCTTTAGAAGATAAAACTTTTGAACAGTTTGTTAAAGAGCAAAAAACACTAATGAGTGCTGATGACAAAGTTTGGAAACTAAAAGAGTTTCAAGCGAAAAGAGATGCAATGCTCAAATTTTTCTAGCAATGCCGTGCTCAAGCAACTATATTAGCTGATAATCAAGAAGCCATAGTAGAAAAATTAAGATCTATGAGTAGGGCTATAAAAGAAAATAAAATATAGGGAGAGGATGCTTATAGAGGACAATAGACATTTTATGCTTGGTATAATTTTGTAGACAGTAAAGATTCTTCTACTAATCTACGAACTGCTTTACAACATATTATAAATACTACTCAAAATAAAGAATATAGGAAATTAGCAGAAAAATTAATAGATTATACTGGAGATGACTTTATTATTATATAGCACATGGATACTTCATTTGATAGTAGTCTTGAAGGAGAATTTATTGAATCTCAAGGGATTATATATCTTAGTGACCATATATTTAAAGATCAAGATTAGTTAGAAAGAGTATTGTTGCATGAGGCTCTCCATGCAGTAGTAAACAAAAATGTTGTTAAAAATGAGTTTTTCAAAGAAGTGTTAGAAAAATTAAATGATGCTCTAAAACTTACAGATTCTGAAGAAAACGTAGAAAGAAGAAATGCTCTTTTAGGTACTTCTAATATTGAAGAATTTATAAGTGAATATTTTACAAATATGGCATTTAAAGAATTGGTGGATACTTTATTAGGACCTATAATTTCTCAATAGCTTTCTCAAAATACTAATGGAGCTTTTAAAACAATAGAAGAAGTTATGCATGCATTCTTAGATGATGAAAGTAACTTTGTATCTACTACTGTAGAAGCTTTAAATACTTCTTCAGAAATAGAGGAAGAATTTGGTGATAGAGCTGATGAATTTATAGAATATCTAAAGAATAAAAAAATACTCCCTTAGGAGTATGAAAATATGGGAGAAACTCAAAAAGAAATATTGCGTGAGTGCTTCTCATAAACAAATAAAATGGGGAAAGGAATTTACCTTTCCCCATTTATCATTAATATTGCGAAGGTTTTTTACCATACCAATAATCTGCATTAATAGCATTTTGATATGGTGCCAATAAATCAAATAACATTCTAGAAGGTATTGGAAGTTGCTGATTAACATATACAGCATCACTAAATAGCCCTTTAAACTTTCCTTTCTATTTAAACTTTTTAAAGTATTTAGGGTCATTTGGAACTCTAGCATAGCCTTTAGTGCTTTTACCAGCAGCCGCTAACTCATCTAACTCTTCTTCTGTATATTTTCCTCCATTTATATTTGATATAGCAGTATCTTTTATAAGACTTTCATCAGGAGATAATGCTTCTATAACTACTCTTATAGCGATTGATGCTAAACCACCAATATCATAAAGGAGGTCTGTAGCTGGTAAAGAGTTGGATGTTAATGAAGTATATTCTCTATATACATTATATATATACATTGGATTATAGGCTGCCTATTCCAAGAATGATCTATATAAAATATAATACAATATTCCTTTTACAGAGAATGGTCTAGAAGCTCCAGCTCCTAAATTAGCAGTAATATCTCGTATGTTTTCTTCTGTAAACCATTCATCACTTGTAGCAGAAATATCTACACCAAGACCTTCGAGTGCTCTACCATACCACACAAAGCTACTCAACATTATATCAGAAAACCAAGTAAGCCAATCTTCATCTGGATCTTCTGGAGGACTTAAAAATTGTAATCCCATTCTAATCATTGGCATTATAAGTAAATCTGCAATAGACCTACCCAAATTAAATATTTGATTATCTGAAAATCCTCTTGAATGCAAGTAATTATAATTCCAACCTCTTGTTTGACGTTGTACAACTTTATATAATTGACCAACATCATCTAATGCAACCTTTTTATCTTCTTCAGATAGTATCTTTAAACTCTCTATCCTGTCATACAAATTATTAAGTATAGACTCATTAATCAATTGTTGGTTTGCAATTTTCTTTTTACATTGTGCAATTAATCTTCTTATTGTAGTGCTTTTATTTAATGTTTCATTTGAAGATAATGCTTGTATTGTATTTTCAATTTGTTGTCTATTCTTTTTATTTTCATAGTTTATTCTTGTACTTATAATATTAGCCTAATTGGAATATAGTTTATTAAGACTATCTACATTAAAAGCAGCACTTACAATTAATCCAGTTACTCTTGCTGTTCCTACTATTATTTTTGCTAAATCAAGAAGTATATTGTAATTATATTTATGTTCATCTATAGAAACTAAAGCTCCTCGTTCTTTAGCATCATGATTTCTTACAGAGAATGCATCTAAAACAATTAAAGCTGTAGATCTCCAGTTGCCCTAAGTATGCTTTCCTGTAGTAAAATCCAATTTACTTTCTTTTAATCTTCTACTTATTAATCCTATACAGTATTTTTTCAGAGAAGCTACTAAAGGTCCTACAAAAGTACTTAAAAATGCTCCAGCATCATCTTTATTATACACACCATGCATACCATCATTTATTCTCCTTACTCTTCTTTGCCATTTAGCTTGCTGTTGAGAATCCCATGTCATATATACTGACTTTGTACAGTACTGCGTTCTACCAGTCGATGTTCCATTAATTATTTGTTGCTGTGGTTCAAATTGAGTAATAGTTAAATCAGTATAATCAGCATTGTACTATAGAAGGTCTTCATCAGGACCTGCTATAAGAGATTCCATGCCAAATTTATTAAAGAAATCATTAAGTGTGTATACTGTACCATCATATTCTACACTAGCAATTCCACCATTATCATCATCAAAAAAGATTTCAATTAACTCATCTGTTTTTGGATTTTGAACATAATAAGTAGAATATGCATGATACCCATCTTCTTCTACAGTATATCCTTTATAGATAACTCTATCATCACAATCTCTATCTCTTAATTCTGTGTAGTACTATCTTTGTTCTTCATTTAAAGATTGCACCTCACCATCAACAAGAAATTCATCTCCAGGATTATATATTTTTCTAAAATTTTTATTTTTCAAATATAAAGCTTCTCTTACTTGAGCAGAGTTAGCATCAGTTTCACTGCCTTCTAGAAGATCTTGCAATGTTTCCTATTGCCAACTTTTAATTTCCCAATCACTTTCTTTTCCACCATTTATTATATTAAGTTTTCCTTTGCGTCCAGTATTTTCATAGATTCTCCAAAGACTTTTAACTTCTCCTGTTTTTTTGTTCCTCATCTTTGTATGCAACATAGTAGCTATAAAAGTAATTCTTTGCATAAAAGACTCTGTAACAGAAAATCCTTTAAGTCCTATATTCGTAAGACTTCTGCCTTGTAAGAATCCTTGACCAAAAGAAAGGACTTTTTGTTCTCTAAATTCCCTGTCCCAGTCATTAGTCATATTAAATTTTCTGGTGAATAATCCTAATTTAGAATTTGATTGTATCATTTTATTTCTATTGAACAAATGTCCAATATTTTGCAGAAAGTCATCTACAAGAGCATATCTAATATATAGCATGTAAGCTTTAAATAAATCCCACTTTGTATAATGCTCTCCAGTAGCTTCTTTAATAATTTCATGAGTACCTGTTAATCCATTAATAGCTGCAGTAGCAAATTTATATGCAAGTCTCCATTTAGATACTTCTCTACTAGCAGTAGCAGTTACTTTACCAGCAGAAATTGGACCTTTCTTTCCCTCAGGCATATAGTTATTGTATACCTGCATTTTGAAATAGTCTCTTAATCTATTATAGGCTTTATCTAATACTTTATTTTTCTTATCATCTGCTTTATTTGTATAAGTTCCTTTAACTCTTCTTCTGTTTAACATGTCTGCTAAAGCTTCTGTTCTATCTACTACTTCAGACAAACAGTGATTTTTATAAGCCATATTTCCATAGGCTATAGTAGAATGTACTAAATCTACGGAGATTTCATTTTTATGAAGCTTTCTTATCCCATAAAAAGGTATTCTATCTATAGTATGCATTTGTTGAATAAATGCATTATCAAATATAACATGCCCCTCATGGTCATATAAATCTTCATCATTAAAAGAATCTCTTTCAGAACCAAATTCTGTATCATCTGGACTGACTTTGAAATTATAACTTAAGTCTCTTACAGATCTTGCTCTGAAAGTTTTAAAATCTCCTATTTTAGTTCCTTTAAATTGAGGTGCTCTTACTCCAGATAAATTAGTTACTCCAGGAGGCAACAAATCATCTAATTGCTTTTTAATTTGCATATATTCATCATATGCTTTCAATTTATCTCCTGTAAAATCTAATTGTCCTGGATAAGTATGTTCCTCCTTCCTTGCTTTATTTTGATCTTTTTTTGCATCTCCTTTAATGGAAGGTGCCCAATAAGTTAAAGGATTACCATCTTCTCCTATTTTATCTTCACCAAATGCATTTTTTGCTATCAATTTGGTAGAATGAGTATTATTCCAAGATTGTTTCCAAAGATAAAATTCAGATTGAAAATCAGGATCATTATACATATCAGCCATTGTAGCATATTGATTATCTCGTACAAAATAATTAGTATAATAAGAAGTGATAAATTTCTTTTTATCATCCTAATAATCTTGTTCCCATTGTCCCCAATGCCTTTCAGATTTTATATTACCAGAATAGCTTTTATCTGGCATAGTTTCAAAAAATTCTCTAGTATGTCGAAATGCTCCTTTATTTCTCCATTTAGCTAGCCATTCAAACATCTAATCTCTAAGCTCCAAAGATTTTATATGAGCTTCATACTTCTTTTGCTCTATAACATCAGCAACCATTTGATTGATTATATCGGGGCTATCTGAAAGAGACATTATCCATCTGTTAAAGAATGACCATCCAAATAAAGAATTATTAGTACTGGACTCTCGTAGTTCTTTTTCTAAATCTAATACTTTACTATGTTCTCTAATTAGCTTTAATCCTTTAGCATGCACATGTTGCTCTATTGCATAATACTAACTTCCATTTATATCTACAAGCAAATCAAGAGCCACGAGTCTTCTAGCCTCCTCTAAAAGTTCTTTATATCCTTTTGCTACTTTTGTAGTACCCTCTAATAACTTTCTTTTAGCGTCTCTTGCTTCTTCATATTTTACTATTTTTTTGAGGTGCCTTTCTTGCCTTCTTTCACTCTTAATAACATCAAGATATTTATGACTATATTGTGATAAAACAAACTCTATTTTGTCATAAATTTCTGTAGCATTTTTAAGGGTAGTAGCCATATTATTAAAATTAACTTCCCTACCCTTTAAATAAGAATCAATTAGTTCTTGTAAAGAATTTGCATGTACCTAAATTTCATTCATTAAAGCAGCTACTAAACCAATGAGACCATTAGAAGCTTCTTTTTCCCAAGCATCTTCATTGAAAATATTGTTTCCTAATGTTTTAGTTTTCTTCTCTACATTACTATATGCTGACAATGCTTCTTGAATAGCTTTTCTAAGATTTTTAGTATTAGCTCCCTTAGCTGAAAGTTCCTTTTGTAATAATATTACAGCCTAAATATCAGTTTTAAAATTACTTAAAAACTATTCATATTTAGAACCGGTGGCATTGTACATAACATGCTTAGCTCTTCGATCATTGGCTGTTTTTACAGCAAAATTATTTCCTAAGAAAGCATTAATAGTTTTGTACGCTTGGTTCTATACATAATGTAAGTCATTTTCATAGATAGTTTTTGCATTATTTTTAGCAAAGATGTTTTTTACCCAATCAATAACCCCTGTAAACCATCTTTTTATTTTACTTACTTTTTTATCCAATTGATGCTGCATTTGTAAATAGTATCCCAAAATCTATGCGAACTATGCTTCAGCATCAGCATTTTCATCATAAGCATCTTTCAATATACCTTTAGCAACTTCTGGATTATTTTCAATAACATTTATAGTTCTTTGTTTTATAATGTTACTTTCTCCCATAGCAAGAGAAATTAATTTTCCTGTTGCCTGATAAAGATCTGTCATATCACCATACCCATAAGCAAGATGTAAAATACCTTTATGTCCATCTACAATTTCTTTTGGATTTAATTGGGTAGCAGTTTCCTCACTTCCCATTTTAACTCCAAATCCCCACTGTTCATATCTATGTAATATCTACTATGCAAGTAAGTGATTTACTACATTGTTGTATAAAGTATTTTGATTATCCTCTGTATTAAATTCTATAGTAGTACTATATTTACCATTATCATCAGCTTGAAGAGACATAAAGAAAGTTGTACCTCCAGCTTTTCGAGTATTAAAATCTTGAAGATCTTTTAAGGCATCTTCAAAACTTAAATTATCTTTTCCCCATTGTTCTTGAAGATAGTCTTTTATATCTGTATAAGAAACTTCAGGCATTCTTTGGGAGACTACTTCATATAAAGAAGCTAACCAAGGCTCTTCATATGTAGCATCCTTAAATACCAATCTATCTTTATATGTTTCAATAAATGTAGGAGACTAAGAAAGTGCCAATATTTCATTGGCCCTTTTTCTTGTAAATTTATCAGTGTGCTTACTTAAGTTTAATAAATCCTTATGCAAATCACTGACATAATCAGTTAATTTATTGTCTTTCCTACTTCTTTTGCGTGCAAATATGTTGCAAGAATTTGCTGTTACCATAATTAACAAAAGTTTTGTATTTCTAAATTATTTTTTGTTTCTTCTTGTATTTTTCTTTCAATTTCTTCGTAGTCTTGCTTTAAACCTTCATTACTCAAATTAATTAATATAGTATCCCAACCAGCTTCTGTCACTGCATCAACTGCTTCTTTTCTAATATCTTTATCTGAATTATCATCAATGTTCCAATAATCTACATCTTTAAATATACGATGTTCACCAAAATTATCATTACTTTGATTAATATAATCAATTAAAGGAATTCCACTACCATGAAGAATTGTTTTGCTCTTATAATCAAATTTTAAATTTCCATACTTAAGTCCACTATCTATTTTTTTAGTAAGTAAATGAGTATGAATTTTTGTTTCTGGAAAATATTGCTGAATGATTGACTTATATAACTCTAATTGAATATAATATTGAAGCTTAGTACTATCAGACATATCACCATGATGCACTTTGAAATCAAATATGTGAATTTCAACTTCTCCTGCACTGTTCAATGCAAGTGCTATCATATCCATTTTTCCAGTAATAGATTCTCCAGTCTTTGAAGAGTAACCTCCTAAATCAAATTCTTTTGAGATATACAATACATCATCTCCATATTTTTCATGCATAGCTTCTATCAAAGATTCATAAGAATTTTGTATAGAACCTAAGTCAGCTTGTGAAAAATAAGAAGCATATTCATCATTGTCCTGAAGATCAGAAAGACTTTCAATATTAGTAGGGCTACTAGAAAAATATTTTTTTGATATATCATCAAAAGTGTCACCAAATCTTTTTCCTATAGTTTTATTTATCTCAGGAACTTTGCCAAAAGTTTCTTTATCTATTTTAGCTAATAATCTAGCTAATGTATTTACAGAAGTAGTTGCTTTTACACCGTTAATTTTTCCGTATGCAACTCTTTCAGACAGTGTCTAAAATACTGCATTTAATCTGTAAGCTGCATTCTTTAATTTTTCATTTTTCTTTTCCAAAAGATTATTCCAATTAAACTTATCATATTCTAAAACTTGTGCTGTAGTATTTAAACTGTTTAAAAGTGTAAGACTCTCACTACGTTTTTTAATATCTTGCAATTGTATCTAGTTTTTTAATGTTTCTATTTTTTCTAGATAGTGATTATCTCCTTTTAATATTAAGTCTACTATAGTATCTACTTGTGCCCTAAGTTCAGGAACTGATTTTAAATTTATTTTTAGATTATCTCTTATATAGTTTATTTTAGCCATGTCAGCAGAAATAGGTGAACTCACCTATTTCTTGCCAACAGAGCTATCAGAGTCAGGCTAACTTTTTAGAGGATCACCTCCATAAAGTGCATACCTTCTTGCCTTTTCTTCATGTATTGCTTTAATTAAAGCAGAATCTTGATTAATTTTTGCTGTGTCTACCTTTTTAGGTGAAGAATAATCTTTGTAACTAGAAGATTGTTCCATCTCATAGTAAGTAATTTTTTCATTTGTAGTGGAGTTAAAATGCATATCATTGCCTTCATTGTCACAAATAAATACTCTATATTCTTTACCATTACTTAAAACTATTGCAGGTACATACTCATACAATGTTGCATCTTTTCCATCTTCTGTTTTAGTAGTTATTTTTGTAACAAGATTTGGAAAATCTGAAGCTTTTATTGTGAAAGATTTAGTACTTTCATCTAATAAGGCAGCTGTATCTTGAGTACCATTTACAATTTTTTTGTAAGTACTTTGTGTTGGATACAACCATCTAGTAAATTGTCTGTATTGTTTGTAGTGGTTAAGAATAAAATTCTTAAGCAAATCTTTTACAGGAATAGTTTTTCTGTCTAAAGTATCTGCAGGTAAGACTAACAAATCCCCATTCTCTTCACTAGTTTCTAATATCCAATCAAACATCTTATTAAAGAAATTCAAATATTCATGTTCTTGCATTTTTATCTGAGTAGATACTAAAGAGGATAAAGAGAGTGGGCTAAAAGTAAGACCTGCTTGGAAATAGCTATACATAAATAAATGTTTTGCTAGATCTCGCAGAACTTTATCTTCGCTATTGTACATATGTTTCCAACTATCTCTTAAAACTTCTTTTTGTATTCTTTGAAGACTTCCTATTCCTGGAATATGAATAGTATTAAAATCACTTTTAGCTGCTTTTGCTTCTTCAATAATAGCTGCAATTAAAGGTATTTTAGAGTAGTCTTCAACATCACTATTTTCGTTTTTCTCCAATTGTGCTTTATTCCTTGCTAAGGTAGTTAAGAAGATTTCTGGGAATATATAATTATAAAAATCTCTATTAGTAATTCCAGGGAAAACTTCAGAAACTTTTACTTCTGTCATATTTCCATTAACTTCTGTATAGATAGTATTCTCAGAATAATTAGAGTTAAACTTATCTACTACAACTCCTAAAGCATATTGCGGGAAGTCTTTTATTACATCATCTATCATTTCTTTAGTTAAGTACTTTCTTTTTGTTAATGCAGCCAAACTGTCATACATTGTAGTATATCCTTCAGTAAAATAAGGAAATACTGCAGATAATACTTCTGTAACATATGAAAGCATTGTACTATAGGCAGCTTGCTCCATCATAAAAGGAGAATCCATAGTAGCTTCAAAGAAGTCATTTGGATCTAATGGAATTGTCTGATATGGATCTATCACATAATGCAAACCATTTTTTACTTCTAGATTGAATTCATAATTATTAACATCTGCCATGTTAGTTTGTACTTGTTTTACTTTTTGTATCATTGCTATTATTCCTGCACAAGAAGAATCTACAGAATTAGTAGAAGTACTATGTGTAACAGAAACTTGTTCAGAAAATGATTCTGCTTTATTCTGCAAATCTTTTATACATTCTACTACGGCAAATAAACTTTTCATCACATCATCATTTGCAATTACTTCACCTTGTTTAGTAGCAGAAAATTCTTTAATATTTTGCAATAAGTGTTCTGTAGTTAATTGTGCTTCTCTAGCTTCTAGATTAGTACTTATATCTAATGAATCTTGTTTCTTTTTATATTCAGAATAATCTGCATTAAACAGCTTTTTAAATGCACTTTCCAAAGCTTCTGATAAATTATAAATTTTATCATCTGTTTTCATTGCTTGTAAAGCTTCTTGCACTACTGGTTGATTTAACAGAAGTCCTATATCAGTAGGACTAGCTCCTATTTTTGCCATAAAGCATGCCATATTAAAACTAGTATCATCTATTCCAAAGAACTCCAACAAGGCATCCTTTACAGCATCTACAGAAGCTGCAAGCATTTCAGTTACATTCAATTCAGTATCTTGACCATTAATTGTTCTTTCTTTGACACTTAAACCTACAGTTTCATTTGCTGTTTTATCCTTTGTTTTATCATTTGTTTCAATTACTAACATACTTCCAAATCTAACTCTTTCTTTTAATTTATATTCTTTCATTAATGGAGTTAGTCGTTGGTTGATACTGTAGTTTGCTGCCATACCAATAAGCTTATCATAGAGAGCATTCCAAGTTTGATAGTGTGCTATTGTAGATAATTCAGTAGGATCATAATTTGGCTTTTCGTATGATTTTGCTGCTTCTTCAAAAGCTTTTTCAATAGATATACCATCAGTTTTCATTTTACTTTCTACGACTTTCCAAAACTCTTCTCCTCCATATCTGATTGCCAACATTTTATTTTTTGCTTTTGTAAAGTTTGCAAATCCTCCTGGAGTATACCTTTCTTTGGCAGCTTCTAAACTCTCGTCTTCCAATCTTGATTGCATAAAATCGAACATCATATTATTTACAGCAGCTTGACTATTTTCAAATACTGGTTTTGTATAGTCATAAGAACTATTCCAAATTACCCTGCCATTTCCTATTGCAGTAGCATTTACAAATTTCATATAAGCTTCTTCTGCAGTTTTAGGAAAGACTTCTTCTACAGTTTTACCTTGTAAGTAGTCAGCAAGACGTTCATCATCTGCATTTTTCATTAGTTCCAAAGCTTCAGACCAATACTGGTACAATCTTGATTTTCCTTTATATACATTATAATCATCTTCTAATGTTAATAACATATCTGCTCTTTTACTATCTAAATCTTGTGAAGCATACATGAATTTATCTTTTGCCCATTCTAAATCTGTTCTAGCTTTCCTTCTTTCTTCACGACTCATCTTACTATGTATGGCTTTATTCCAAGCACTTTCTGCCTGCATTAGTTCATTGAATGCTTGTGCATATAATTTACCTTCTGTAGTATTTTTCAACTCTGTAGGTAAATTATTAAGGCGAGCTTGCATAGAATCAATATCAATTTGCTTTGCTTTCTTTAAATACTCATACATTATGTCTCCTTCTTTACTTTCAGGTTTAAGAACCTTCTTAATTTTTTCTTTTGAAGTTTCATCATAATATATGCCATAGTAATCTTGCCAGTTTTCATTTACTATTCCAGGATTATCATCAAACTCTTCCAAAGAATACTCTCTTCTTACAAAGTAAAGTTTATCAATATCAAAGTCAAATCCTGCAATAGTAGTAAATTGAGTTGGCACCATTATAATACCACCACATGTTTTAGGAAGGAATCTTTTTACTCTTAAATTGATTAAAGAATAAGATTTTTCTGTAGGTATTCTGTATGCAATTAAATCCAACATTCCTGGAAAATCTCTTTCTAATAAAGATTTACCTTCTCCAGGTTCTACTGGATTTCCATTAGCATCTTTAAGCATTCCTGTTTCAGCATGTACATATTTATTATAGTCTAACTTAACTTTTTCTCCATTAAAACCTGTATAACTTAAATCAAAAGGAATTGCACAATCTACTGTAGTAATAGTAGGCTGTCCATTTCTTTCTTCAATATGTACTTTCAATACGTCTTCCATACCTAAAGCAGATGCTTGCACAAAACTACCTCCTTGGAATCTTTGTTTGGTAACTTGTTTTCTAAATTTAGAAAGCAGTGCTGCCATATTATCAAAAGCAGAGGTTAATTCAGAAGGAGCAATTACAAAGTTTCCATCTCTACCAATACTAGAAGCAAGTACTTCATCTTTAGCTGCTCTATCATCTAATTCTTTCAATGTTTCCATAGCTTTTGCAATATTTTCCTGAGAACCTAATTCTCTTTTAATGGAATTAAAAGCACGAATAAATCCAGAAGAACCTAATACATTCCAAAGATTCATCATATCTTTGCCTGTAATAGTTCCATCTAATTTAATAGAAACATTATCAGTAAGTTTAAGTTCATGAATTTCTTTGTCAAGCATGGCAGCTATAAATGGAATGCTTCTACCTTCTTTACTAAAAGTATCTAAGTTCATAAATCCATGTTTAGTAAATTGGGTACCTCTAGCTCTAGCAATATCATTGTGTTCAGGGACATTATTCTGCTCTCTCAAACCTCTAATATCAAAAGTATGTTTATATGCAGAATTTAGTGCTGTTTTTATATCTTCTTCTGAATTTAAATTTCCTATATCTACCTGCCCAAAAATACCTACTTTGACTGCAGAAGTTGCTAAAATTAAATCTACTTTATTGTTAGAGTCATTCATCCAGTCACTCATAGCTTTTAATTTAGAGCAGCAATTAGGCATTAATTCTGGAATTAAAGGTATTTCAGAATACTTATGTTGAACTGGTACTTTAAAAGTTTTTCCATTTACTCTTACATTTTCAAAGTCATAATAGTGTAATTTAAGTGGTTGAAATATTACATTTTTACTTTCAATTCTTTCCTTTTCCTCTGAAGTTAAATCTCTTTTTTCATTTCTGGCATCCATAATAATATTATAAACTTCTTCATGTGCAGATGTCCATCTATTATTTCCAGCCATTTTCATGAGACTTCTATAGGAAGTAAGATTTCTCCATCCTTGTCCATCAGTGAGAGAGCTTTTTTTATATAAATCACCATCGATTCCAAGAGTCCCTAAGTATTTAATAAATTCAGGATCTTCTTTGCGCATATCTTTTTTAATATCTTGAATATATGCAACTTTTTGTTCAGTCTGTCCTTCAGCATGAGAAGTATCAAACACATTTCCTGAAGCTACCACTTGTTTAAATCTTTTTTGTAAATCTTCAGTGTTTACATAATAAGCAGGATCAATAGTAAAGAACTGCAATTGTTGTATCATCTGGTATTTAGTATTAAAATACCATCCAGCAACTATTGCATCCAACATAGAAGTATTTTCTGTTATGTCATATTTGGTTTTAAAAGTATTTGGCATTGCTGTAAATGCTACTTTTTCATTCCAAACATAATCATTTCCTGCATCCCTATTTAAGATTTTTGCAGATACTAAAGCCTCTTTAAACTGATTAAGACCATCTTGTAAAATATTTTCAAGTTCAATAGTAAGTTCTTTCTTATAATTATTTAGTATCTCTTGCTGATCTGCAGTTCTATCTTTTTCATCTTTTGAATAAATATCAATAATATCTTTTACACCATAAATATTTCCTTTATGAGTAACAGTCACATCAGATAAAGCTGGAAAATAACTGAATTTATATAGATTATCTTCTAGATTTTGTATTTTATAAGTATCATACAATTCTTTTAATTCAGCCATTCTTGCAAGCTCTTGATATACTATAGCAGAAAATATATTTGTATTTAATGATTCTAGATCTGCATTATAAGGTACTTTAAGAAATCTACTTGAATTTGAATCTCCAGTAATGAAAAGAGGTACAGCCATTAATTTTTCTTCAGAATTATTTAAACTGTTTAGATATTCTACAAAAGTATATAAATAGTTATCTCCTTCTGTAAAATCTTCCCAAGCTCTGTTTTCATTACCTAGATTTCTATATACTCCAGAGGTAAATTGATTAAAGAAAGAGTTAGGATTATCTACATCTTCTTTAGTGGTGTGATACAGGGATTCTATAATAGTATTATGTATGAAATAAGAATTAGTATTTTTATCATATGTTGCTATTGTAGGATCAAGAAGATAATTTTCTTCAATATACTCTTGTAGTAAAGGTATTTCAGAATTCTTATCTTCAACTGTTTTTACTCCTGCTAAAGCTCTTTCTTTAAGTCTTTCTAAAGTATCTCCTAAGCTACTAGGTACAACGTCTGTCATGTAAGTACTACCATTATATCTTATACTTTTTTCTATAGGAGATGCTGCCCCATATTCAGTAGTATAATTAATAGTTTTACTTATGACATGTCCAAAAGAATAGCTAAATTTCTTATTAGAGATAAGATCATTAATATTATTTACTGGATTATTTCTTGCATTTTGAGCTATTTTATCTGCTAAGATAATAGCGCTCTTTAGAAATTCTCCAAACTCATATTTATTTTCTAAATTTAATTTGTCTGCTTCAGACATTTTAAAATTAAAATATTTATCGATATTGTTTATTATATCTCTAATTTGTCCTATTCCTGCAGGCTTTTTTGTCTTATCATTTAATTTAAATAAAGCATCAAACTTAGAGGTGAATTTCTTTTCTTTTATATCATAATAATAATTTGCATTACCACTGTTAGAGTATCCAATAAAATCTGTAGCAAACTTACCAAGTCTATTAGTACCATTATCTTCTACAACGATAGAACCATCACTATTAAATATACATTTATTATTTGTTCTATCTATGTCATACACAGTGCCTTTATATTTCTTTACTTTATTAGTGTAGTTTTCTTTTGCTGTATTAATATAAGTACTACCTTCTCTTGAATTATGATAATGATAGTCTTGTTTATTTTTATAATAGGCTACAAATAAAGTGGCAACTTTGTCATTATTATATTTTCCAGGACTCCATACATCAAATTCATTGTCATTATTATCATACAAATAATATAGAAGATTTGCTACCCAAGCCTCATTTTTATGTTCCTTTAAAACTTCTATAAATTGTGCTCCAGTTCTGCATGCTGAAGTACGTCTAAAAGACATTAACTTTTCATGGGTTAAAGCTACATCTTGTATTTTAGGTGCTCCGAATATGCCCATATTTTTTTCATCATCTACATCTTCAGCTAATGCAGCTCTATATAACATACTTCGAGCTTCTTTTGACAAACTGCCAAAAGAACTTACAGTATCCGATTTAATTTGCCAATGCTCTCTTCCTGTATTTTCTGCTCTTTCATTATCTTTCTTTATTCCATTATCATCAATATCTGTTGTAAAATCTTCTACATCTTCTATATATTTTGAAGCTTTGTCTAATCTAATTTTTTCTGCATTGAAGAATAAGCCTTTTGCCATAAATATAGCAGATTTCCATACTCTAGAGTCATTTAATAATTTATCTGTTATATTTAAAATAAGTTTTTCTTCATCATTAAGCCCTTCTTTATTTTCATATTTAGCTTTACTGTGTCTCTTTATATGCCTATGAACTTCTTCAAACAATATTCCAGGATCAACATCATTCAAAACATCTTGATGGGTTGTATATTCTTCATTCTCTTTTACCCGCTTATCTAATCTCATTATCAAGATGCTTAATATCTGCTCTAATACTTCATCTTGATATTGTGCTGGAATATTTTCAGTAAAAGTTAAATAAAGTTCAGCATCTGCTCTTGGAGAATATCCCCATTTTGAAATAGCTTTATCATCCTCCGCTTTTTGCTGAGTTTCCATAATATATTTTTCAAGTACAGAGGCAAATTTATTCATAAATTCTAAATCATTCATGCCATCTACACTTTCAGAAGCCTGTAATAAAGCTTCTATATTATTTCTTTTAACATTATAAATATCCGCAGCTTTATATTTAGTCATTATTTGTTCTACTCTTTGTGCTACATCAATATCTCCAAAAGTAGATTTCAATACATCTTTATATGCATCATAGTCTTCGTCAAATAATGTATGTCTGTATGTTGCAATAACTCCAACACTAAAAGTTTTAAGAGGAATTGAGATTCTTCTTGCTACATGGTCTGCACTAGTAATAAAATTTACAGAACATTTTGGATGTTTACTATTCAAACTCATAATATTAATTTTAAAATTTTTACAAAGATAATTAAAAATTTTATTTATTTAATGTATTAATTAATTAAAATTAGTTTATGTTACTTAGTAACTTTGTTTTAGTGAAAAATTATTTATTGTTTCTACATAATTTTTGTTTTAGTTTTTAAATAATTTATTATTATAATTTGAATAATTGTTTTTATTATTTATCTTTGCAAATAAATATTAAAAATAAAGTAACTATGTATCTAAGTCAAGAAAACTTACAATAGATTGAATCCTACCTTAAGCTCAAGGCTTGGAAGGATTCTGATTTTGTATTGATAGGACATAATGAATTATTAGATGATGCCACTGTAGCAGTGGTGAATGGGGGAAATAATAGAGCTATTTTATTTTCTGAATTTAAGCAAGCGGCTACAGAAGGCATTATTGATAATATTCCTATTGCCACAGCTACTACTAAAGGCTTTATCAGTCCTGAAGATAAAACCAAATTAGATAACCTTCAATTAGAACATGCTGCCAATGATTCTGATTTTGGCAGTATTAAGACTGGCTACACCCCCCTCAACTCCACCCACTTTCCAGTAAAAGTGGATAACGATGGTAATGCTTATGTGCATATACCTTCTGCTGATAGTCATACACTGGGACTAATGATGCCTGGAGATGGTCTTGAGTTTGCTGAAGACCATATTAATATGACGATTGCCACTGATGAGGGAGTGGGGGGAGTGAAGGTAGGGTATACTCCAGCGGCAGGTTCTAATACATATGCTGTTGAATTGGATAATAATGGCAATGCTTTTGTCACAGTGCCTAATTCAGCAACAGTACCTACTGCATCAACAAGTCAAAAAGGCATAGTGTATAGAATAGATGACCCTAACGCTGTACATTCTGATGAATTAGGTAATTATGGAGTTCCTAATTATAATCTTTTTGTCAATAAACTCAGAGAAAAAGCTGATGCATCAACATCATTGACTGTTAATAATAATGCTGGAAATTATGTATTTAACTCTATTGGAGATAAATATCCTTTAAAAATACAAAATGTTATAGCTGATGCAGGACAATCTTTTGATACTGTAGTACCAATAACAATGTTGAGAAGTGTTAAAGAAGGATCAGAAGGTTCTTTATATATGGTATAGGCTACTCCTAATAATGCAGGAGCCATGACTGCTGATGATTATAGTCATCTTCAAGCACTATACATTGTATCACTTACACAAGAACAATATGATGCTATTAAATACCCTCAAGATACTAGAAATGTTAATATAACTTACAATATCATTGGAGGCAGTACTATAAGAACAATTACTTATGATTCTACTGCTAAAAAGTGGTCTGATGATTAATAATAAATATACGACTTATGTACTTTACACAGGAAGATTTTCAAAAAATAGAAAATTACTTTAAAGAGAAAGCCTACAAAGATACTGATTTTAGGCTGCTTCCTCCCTCAAAGATTGAGGATGAGGATATTGTGGCTATAGTACATAAAGGCACTAATTATAGAATTAATTTTAAAACATTAGCAGAGAAAGTTTCAGATATTGCAGGTAAAGATACTATTGAAGTTGAAGACAGACAAGGTAATAATGCTTCAGGAAGAAGAGTTATATTTGACAAACCTGTTACTGTTAATCAAATATCAAGTGGTGTGATGAATGTTAAATTTAATTCTGCCACCTCAACTCAACCTGGTGTAGTCACTGTTGATGAATCTCTTAGTACAACATCACAGAATCCTATACAAAATAAGACTATTACTAATAATCTTCATCAAAAGCAAAATACTTCTGATTACCTCACCTACTGGGAGATAAACCATATCATTGCTGATGTTTTTGGATTTTAACAATTGATTAAATTATATAGAATTATGGCAACAAAAACAATACCTGTCAACAATTATAATGACAGTGACAACTATGGCACAAGTGGTGCTGCTCCTTCACTCTACTCAGACAAGCACTACCTTGATGGTGACGGCTTTCTGTATGGCTTGGGCATGGCAAGCCAAAGAATGATTGTGAAGGGTAAAACAACTGACATTGATACTGACTTCTTTTTTTGGAATGGCAATGGAACTTCCGCCAAGCTTGGTCTCAATCTTTTAAATCTTGAGAATACCTTAAAAGGTGTTGGCTTGACAGTGAGCGCAGGAAGACTTAATGTCAATGTAGGTCAGGGTCTTTATATAGGAACTCAAAGTTCAAGTTCAAGTACCATGAATAAAGTAAACATCAACTTGTTTAAGAAGAATGTGACTTTTGATGGTGCTACTTCATTGTACAATACATCAGGTCTTGAGTTTGTCACTGGTACTGAAGATACAAGCACTGGTGCTCCTGCTAATAGTCAATTAAAAATCAAGCTTGCTGAAATGGGTTCTGGAACAAGTTTCAGTAATGTATCAGGACTTATATTAAAAGACCCTGCAAATGTTGAGGGTATGTCTGGCATATATGCTACTGAAGGTTTGTCAATTAATTATGGTCCTGGTCTTACTTTGAACAATTCTCTTCAGCTTGATTTAAACCTCTATACAAAGAAGAGTGGCAATAAAAATGAATCTGGTCTCATTATTGCAAGTAATAGTACTGCATATACAGGTGGTTTGAAGATAAACTATGGCACTGGTTTAATGCTTAACGCAAGTGGTCAACTTGTTGTTGACAGCTCTGCAGTTGTACCTAACATATCAGGCACTAATCCTATTGAGGTCACTACAAGTGGGAACAATAAGGCTATTGGATTAAAGCTCCTCGCAGGAACACAACAAGGGGACATCAGTGGTATGAGAGTTGTTGAAGCTGGAACTGTTGAGGGTGAAGATACTTTACTTGGAGGTTTGGCAGTGAATGTACAGAGTCCTTTAAGTATAAAAAGTATTAGCACTGGAGTGAGTGCAGTATCCATTGATGGTGAAGAGTTTATAACATGGCTTGGCAACGGAAGTTCAAGCTGGGGTTTGGGCCACGCACTCAGTCATTATACAATTAATGGAAAGCAGGTAATTGGAGTCGATTCTAGTATTGCTGGTGCAGGTCTAACTTGGAATAATGGAAGTGTTGCGTTTGATCTCAATATTCTTGGTAATGGTCTTACTGTACCTAATAATAAAGTGGTAGTAAAACCTTATCATGGCATCACTGTTGACGGCAATGGTGTGTCGGTAAAACCTAAACCCAACTCAGGTATTGATGTTGACGCAAGCGGTGTCTATTTAAAAGTAGCATCTACAAGTGAGATTGGTGGGTTAAAAGTAGGCAGTGCTCCTACAACTCCTACAAATGCTACTGTTGTTGATTCTAATTTACTGAAAAATTCTAATAATAATGTAGGATATGTTCGTAGTTTTGTATACAATACTGCTGATGATACACTTGATGCTCAGAAATATCCTTATACTGCTCAGTATATCAACAACAACTACTCAACCAACACTCAAATAGATACTAAAATTGCTGCAGCTATATCTGATATTAGTGGTAGAGAATATAAGATATTCCAAGATTTGCCTGCAAAAGGTAGCGAAGAAAGTTGGGCTGATTTCTATGCTGCTTACAAGAAGTACATAGCATTAGTTTCAAATATTGGCACTGCCCCTGATGCCTATGAGGAGTATATCCTTGTTGTGACTAATGACTCTACAAAGCAATGTCAATGGGAAAAAGTTGGTGATACCAAGTTCACCACTGACAACTTTGTCGCTAAGACTGATATACTTACTAAGACTGAAGTTGATAACATTATTCAGGATGTGTTTGGCTTCTGATTGATTTCATATTGGAGAAAAAGAATGGAAGTGTGAAATTAAAATGTAAAGATTATGGCTTACGCTGATAAAGAAAGACTTACTTCGCTTGCCCAAGGTATAAGGGACAGGCTACTGATTAAAGACAAGACTGAGGCTCAGGCTTTGGTCTTGTCTGTAACTTATCCCAACTGCATATATTGGACGAGTGACACTCATAATATTATTGTTGGTGGTCAGGTGTATGGCAGGAGCAATCAGGTGAGTGCCGATGCTCCGTTTGCCTATCTTCCGTCCACGTTGTCAAGCCCATCGGCTGACCCTCAGTTTGACGTGAACCATGACACGATTTACATCCAGCCAATCAAGACTGGCGCTGATGCTGGTAAGATAAAGCTGTGGTGGTACATCAATGGTGCTTGGACGAGCACTGACACACTTGACTTGGTTCTGCCAACTGAGGCGGAGGACATCACCTATGACCTTACCAA
>AUXO013763036.1_pt1 | contig 39136 bp, 22 predicted proteins | sample 768731 | NCBI WGS metagenome assembly AUXO01 (sample SAMN02715735, study PRJNA202380) | gut metagenome | biome: sheep rumen | host: Ovis aries | place: New Zealand: Palmerston North | reverse complement strand
AGTGGTCCTGCAATAAAAGAAATGCAAAAGATTTTATTGAAAGCAATTATAGATGACCCATCTATTAATAATAAGGAAGACCTTTCCGTTGTTTGTCAAAGAAGAATCATTGATGCTAATATAAATGTTGATATATCTAGAAAACAAAAAGCAGAAAGAGAAGCTCAGTATTTAGATGTAATTGATAGGGTAGATAATTATTATGAGAATAAAAATGCAGAAAATAATAAAACTACTCAAATTGATTTAGAACTTAATAATTAATTTTTTTAGTAAAAAGGCAAAAATTTAAAATTTTTGCCTTTTTCTTTTTGTATTCGTCTATACTTTTTTATAAAACTATGTTTTATTTTGTAAAACTTTTAATAACTAGTCTTTTTTACTATTCACCGTATAATATATTTGTATGTTTGTGAATTTTTATAATTTGTATATATTTAGGAGATTTTTATGAGAATTGTATTTGCTATTGGAAATAGAGCTGCAGAAGAATATTTATCAGATTTATTAATAAAAAGAGATGAAGAGCGTTTTAAGAATGGAGAACCTAAAGTTGGTTATGAATTTGTTGGATACGCTGTTCATAAAGATAATATTATCGATTTAGTAAAAAATAATGGACCTGACGTTATCATTTTAAGAGAAGGTCTTGATGGTTTTAAGAATATTCCACCAGGGTCTATAACTACTGAAGCTCCAGAAATTTTTACTTTTGCTAAAACTTTAAAAGTAAATTTTCCTGCTTTAAGAATTGTTTTTTTAGCTGGAGATAGAAAAGTAGGAGACAAGAATTTAGGTAATCTTGTTGCTTTCAATATTTATGATATTATTGCTAGTGCTAATATTAATATGGCAGAAGTAGCAGATATTATTGATACACCTAATACATTTGATAAGGTTTCAAAATATTTACCTCAGGAAGGTGATTTAATTGATGATTTTGAAATCCCTGATAAAGAAAAAAAACCTGAATTAAAGATAACTACTGAAACAATAGTTGATGAACAAGTAGTTGAAAAAGAAAAGAAAGAAATAAAACAAGCTCCTAGTTCTGATATAATTGTAGCTCCAAAGGATATAAAACAAGATAGTAAATCAATTCCTTCTCTTTTAGAGAGTTTAATTGAAAAAGGTGGTGCAGCAAAGTCTAATCTTATGAAAGAAAAACCTCTTGCTAAACCTCAAACAGACAATTCTAATTCAAAATCTCAAACGCAGAAAAGCAATCCAAACAAGGCAAATCAGAAAAATATAACATCAAATCCTTTTGATAGTATAAATCAAAGAATTCAAAGACCTTCTGGACGTTCATCTGGAAGAGGTGGAAATATTTATGTTGGTAAGGATAAGATTGTTACATTTTATAGTGCTAAAAATGGAATCGGAACAACTTTAACTGCTTATTGCGTTGCTATGGAACTTGCACTTAGAAAAAACAAAGTATTATATATTGAATATAATGATACTAATCCAATGATAGCTTATTGGCTTAGTGTATATGAATCAACTAACTATGAGGATGGTATAGACAAGGCTATTCTTGGATATGAGACAAATTCATTACAAGATGTTAACAACTCTATTACAACTATTCAGAATTTAATAAATGGTAGTGATGGAGGATTTGAAGATGTTTTTAGAAAATATCCAAAGACTTTAGATATGTTATTTTTCTCTGAAGAATATATTTTAAGAAGAGACAAAAATCCTATAAGTAGCAATTCATTTGCTCAGCTTTTGCTCTACTATATGCAGCAGTTGAACTATAATTATATTATAGTAGATATTAAGAGCAACACCAGTTTAAGTGTTGTTGAAAAAGCGCTTACTTTCTCAAATAAAAACTTCTTAGTAATTTCTCAAGACATCTCTTCTATAGGATATTGTAAACAATTTTTAGATACATTGGTTAGAAGGGGCTTGGACTTTACAACAAAGAGTAATGGTAATAAGTCTATTAATGAAAAGAATAGCTATATTATAAATAAGTATTCAAAAAGATTAAGTCTTAATGAAAAAAGTATTAGAAATTGGTATGAAACAAATAAGACATTTACTGTTCCTGAAAATTCAGAAGAGATTAATGAATTTTCGTTTAAGGGCGAACCTCTTATGAGAGTTTGTAGAAATAGAGAATTTATAGATAGTATAGCAGCCATTGCTTCTAATATTGAAGACGAAACTTAATTAATAGAGCAACAACTCATTTTATTTAAAACAAAAAATTATTTTATTTGGGTTTTAAAGGTTATATTATATACACAGATATAAAAGCAATAATTTTTAGGATTGGAGGCTCATCTTGAGAAATAAAAAGAAAATGATTATATTGGCTATTCAGATTTTAGCCGTTATAATCTTCGTTATGTCATATAAATCATATACAGATACTGTAATGAAGCCTATAAATGTCTATATGTGGGCAAGAGAGATAGGTGAAAATGTTCAGATTAAGGAAAGTGATATTATTGTTGGTAAGGTTTCTTCCACTGACTATACAGCAAATATGATTTTAACATCTGATGCTAGGTCTATTATTGGAAGCTATACAACAAGTAAAGTTTATCCTGATACCTATATTTATTACAAACAGATAGGTGAAGCAAATGTAACTGCTGCAGATTTTGCTAATTTGGATTTGACTAATGCAAGAGTAATCTCAATTCCTTGTAGCGTTGCAAATGATGCTGGTGCTGATTTTTCAGAAGGAGATAAGATTGATTTGATTTTTACCGCTAATGGTTCAGCAACAATCGTAAATCCTCAAACTGAAAATGGTGAGCAGGCTGGAAACAGCAATACATCTGATTCTAGTAGTTTTACTTATTCAAAATTCTTTATGCAAGATATTACTATTTATAAGACACTTACTAGTTCAGGATATAAAACAACTAAGAGAGCTGATAGATTTTCTGGTGAGCAGATTTCAGGTGTAGATACAGCTGAGGATGTTCAAGCAGATTCTGGTGGAATAAGTACTCTTTTGATAATTGTAACGCCTGAGCAAGCTGAAGAGATTAAGGCAAGAGAGAAAACTGGAGATATTACTATAGCTAAGAGATTCGAACAATCTGAAACTCACGAAACACTCGGTTATGTTATGGGTAACTATGGTAAGGTATTTGCTGGAAATGCAAATGCAGAAACTGGTTCACTTCAGATTGTATCAACTATTCAAGATACTGATACAAATACAAATAATGGTGATGGTGCTGCAATGCTTCAAGACGAATCAAATGTTGTTGCTGATGGTTCATTAAATGGAACAACTTCTTCCGATACTGCAAATACTGATGCCGAACAAAGTGGTCAAGTTAAAGCTGCTATAGGTACTCAAGATGTAGAATAATTAATAAGGGAGAGGGTTTAAGTCCTCTCCCTTATATTTTTTATAATTAATTTAAGGAGATTTTTTATGGAATACGTTGAAAAGGTAAGACCTTCGATTATAACTGCTTCTGGACAAGATTATATGGATGCTGTTATAAAATCTTTTGAAGAATTTCAAGTTGTTGCACAAGTTGATTATAGAGAAGATTTATTAGCTGCTTGTAATGAATGGAAACCTGATATATTAATTGTTTCTGATAATATTGGTGGTAAATCACCTTTGCACGAAATTCTTGCTTCTATAAAGATAGCTCATCCAACAATAAGAATAGTTTATTTTTATGGTAAAGTTGATTTTTCAGATACGATAAGTTTAAAAAGTTTAAATATGCTTATTTCTTTAGGCATTTATGATATTATTACTGAAAGTTCTATTGAAGTAGAACTTATTAAATTTGTATTGAAAAATCCTAGAACTATTGAAAATGTTGACTTTTTACAAGCCAAAAATATGGAGAGTATTCACGGTAAGAGAAAAAGCAATATCACAGTTACTAAAAGTGCTAATGACATTCAGATAGAATCAGGTGTTTATAGAAATTTATCAACATTTATGTCTACTAAGGGTGGTGTTGGTAAAACTTTCTTAGTTAGTAATATTGCTGTTGCTATTGCAGCTACAGGGATTAATACTCCTAATGGTTCTAAACCTAGAATTGGTATTTTAGACTTAGACCTTGCTGGATTTAGTGCTACAGATATATTTAAAACAGCTAATAAAGAAAAGAATCTTATAATGGCTTCTATTGAGGCTCAAAAAATAATTAAGAAAGATGGAACATTAAATGATAATAAGAGTCTTAAGAAAGAAGTAATAGATAAAATTAGAAAAATGTTTGTTCAGTCTCCTAAGTATTCAAACATCTATGTACTTGGAGCTCCTGAAAGAGAATTTTATGAAAACGATTCTTTTGAATTTACTAATAATGATATTGTTTTTATAATTGAATCTGTTATTGATGATTTTGATGTTTTACTCGTTGATATGAATTCAGATTGGGAGTATTCTAAAGTTTTCCCACTTTTCTCAATGTCTAGAGATATTTACAATGTAATAGATATGGATTTTAGAGCTTTTTATGCTCAGAAAAGACAAATAGACCATATTCTAGAGTATGCATCTGAAAAAAAGATTAAGTATATCTTAAATAGAAAATTAGATGATTCTAAATCACCTATTACTGCTGATGAAATAGAGAAAATTTTGGAATATAAATTTATTTCTAAAATTCCTAATATTGCAAGAGAAGATATTTTTGATATAGATTTTAAAGAAGAATTCTTAATTATGGCAAAGGGCTCAAAATTTATTGAAGCAAGATATGAAATTATAAAAACTGCTAATGATATTTGGCCTATTAAAAACTTTGATAGATTAGCTCAGAAGATGGAAAGTATTTTTAATAAGAAGGAGGCTATTGTTCAAGAAGAAAAGCAAATTACTGGAAAAGAAAATAAGTTTACTAAATTTATCAAAGATACTATTGGTCTTGAAGACGAAGAAGTTGATGTAATCAAAGAAGGTTTAAAAAATAATAAGAGTGTTCAATCGTTTAGTGAAATTACAAGTAAAATTAAAAAGGCTGTAACAGATACTATAAATAACTTTGGAGAATCCTCACCTAAGAGTTTAAGTGATGAAGCTAAAGAAGTTGAAGATTCTTCTGAAGATGAAGACGTAAAGCAGATAGAAGATTCTTCAAATGAATCTGATGGAGGGGATAAATAATGTCTGAAAAATCATTTGTTTCTTATAAAAAAGAGATTGTAAAAATTTCAAATAATAATAATTCTAAAGCTAATGAGGTTGTTGACTACGATGAAGCTGAAAAGATTGTAGTTGATTATCTTTCTGAAAAGAAAATTTTGGAAATGACTGTTAATGATGGAGCTATTGCATCTAACAGAAATCTTACAAAACAAGATTTAAGAGAAGCTAAAGAAAGAACAAGAAAACTTGTTTCTGACTGTATTTTACAGAATAATATCAGTGTTAGAGGTTATGGTGGAGAAAAATTAGATGAATTTATTAACGATATGGTTAGTGAGTATTCTGGTTATTCAATACTAGAAGATGCTTTTAATGACCCTGATGTAGATGATATTTATTGTATTGAATGGAATAAGATTTACGTTGAAAGAGCTGGTAAGAACGTTAAATACGAAAAAACTTTTAGAAGTAAAGAGCATTATAAAGATGTTGTTGAAAGATTTATAAGAAAAGCTGGTAAGGAAATTAATATCGGTGATAGTAAGATTGTCGATTTTGAGCTTTATGGAGATAGAGGATGTGCAACATCTCCTGCTGTTACTCCTAAAGATTATACAATGACATTAAGAAAGCACAGAGAAGACCATATTATGCTTGATGACCTTTTATATCAGCAAGTTTTAAATGAAGAAATCTCTGAATTTTTTGGTATTACAATTGACGGAGAATCAAATATTATTTATGCTGGAATTACTGGTACAGGTAAAACAACAACAATTCGTGCTCTTATTGACCACTATGTAACATTGAATAATAAGAGAATGCTTGTTTGTGAAGATACTCAGGAACTTTTCCCTAAGAACGACCATACATTGGAACTTGTTAGCTGTAGAGCTGAAGACCCTAAAGCCGATGTTCCTCTTTATAAACTTATTATTACTGCTCTTCGTTTGAAACCTAAGTATATCGTTGTTGGAGAAGTTCGTGCTGAGGAAGCTCAAGCCGCTGTTGAAGGAATGGAAACAGGACACAGTACAATCTTCACAATGCACGCTGGTCGTCCTATTAATGCTATTAACCGTTTGGTTACTAAGTACCTTATGATGATGCCTTCTCTTGGTGTAGACGTTGTAGAACGTATTATTGGTTCTGCAGTAGACTTTATCGCTATTCAGGACCATATTCCAGATGTTGGAAGAAAAGTTTCAGTTATTACTGAAGTTGAATTTAACGATGATACAAAACGTATTGAACTTAGAAATCTTCTGGAATATGATTTCAACCAAGATGACTGGGTTTGGAAAAAGAGAATTGCTCCTGAAAAATGTAGAAACTTGATGAGAAGAGGAGTTAAAAAAGATAGAGTTGCGAAATGGATGGATACAGGAAATCCTGAGATTGAAAAAGCTGCTTTAAAAGAATTAAATGATACTTATTATGCTGAAAAAGAAGAGAGAATAAAAAGATATACTAAGGAACACGAAGAAAAGATGGCTCGTATTGCTCTTCAAAGAATGACAAGACTTAATGACCCTAAGAATCAAACTGTAAATCCTGCTCTTACAAATGAACTTAATAAGACTAAAGAACTTGAAGATATGAAACTTAAGGCTTTAAAAGCTCAAAAGATTTCAGAACAAGAAGAAAACTAATAAAAGGCTCCTCTTAGGAGCCTTTTTTATTTAGGTAACGCTAAAAATTTAATTAAGTTATTTTTAATGCTTATATTATATGAAAGGTTTATATTTGATATTTTTGAAAGGAAGGTATTTTTAATTGAGTGCTCCTTTGATAGCTGTTGGTCCTTTTCTATTGTTTATGATTGGAACGATGATTTTTTCGACATTCTTTATGTCTTCTGGAAAATCTGAAATATTTAGAATGAGAAAACTTCAGGCTAAAGAGTTTTCTTCTAATACTTTTAGACTTAGATTTAAGGATTATACTGATAAGAAAGTTGAATATTCGAAAAGAGAAGAAATTGAAATCTTGTGTCAAAATGCAGGCGTAGATTTATCTTATAGTGATTTTATATTAGTTTCTATAGGTGTTTCTGTTTTACTCTTTTCTATTTTTACATTTATAATTGGAAATATTTTTATGGGAACAGCTTTTGCTGTTATAGGTTATAAATTACCTAAACAAGTTTTAGGTTTTATAAAAAATAAAAGAATTGAAAAGTTAGAAACTCAACTTGGACCATTTATGAATATGGTAATTAAGAGATATGAGTATACTGAAGACTTTGAAAAAGCTATAATTAATACTGCAAAAGAATTCTATGGAACAGAACCTTTATATACTGAACTTTCTAAAACTGTTTCTGAAATAAGTGTTGGTGTTTCAATTCCTGAAGCATTAGATAATTTAGCAATTAGAACAGCTAATAAATATATGGGTCTTCTTGCAGACTATTATAAAATTGCTTATTTACTTGGTACTGATGAAGTTCGTAAAAAATTGCTTGGTCAGGCATATGAACAGTATGAAGAAAATAGAAAGCTTAAGATGTTCCTAAAAGAACAGATTTCTGAACCTGTTAGAGATTCTTATATGATGGTTCTTGCATATCCTTTATTTGTAGGATTCGGAGTTGTATTTATGGACGGATATACTGACTTTATGTTCCATACTTTGCTTGGACAAATAGTTATAACTGCTTGTACACTTGCTGTTATGGGAATAGTCGTATTTATTAATAAAAAAATCGGTGCTCCTTTGGAGAAGAAATATCAGAAACCTAAACAATCTCTAGAGTCACAAGATAGAAAGAAATAAGGAGGAATTTTTAAATGACTTTAAAAATAATTAGTGCTATATTTGTTTTAGTTGTAATTGTTTTACTTTTTAGTATTGGAAAAAATTTAATAAATATATTGTTTGATGTCGTTGATGATACTGCTAAGCAAAAAAGACTTAATCAGTTAAAAAAACTTAGAAATAAAGACCAAATGAAGGCTATGGACTTTTTTAATAACATAGCTGATACAACAAATAAGAATATTCTTCCAAGACTTCAAAGACTTTTTCCTGGGTTTGTAAAAATTAACTATGCAAAAGCTAAAAAGGATTTGGAATTTATTGGATGGGATGATACATTCACTCCAGAATCATATATTGGGACTGTTTGGGGTCTTAGATGTTTTTCTATTCCTGTTTTCTTATTTGGTCTTATACAATCAGCTCCTGTGAATATTGTATTATTTGCTGTAGCTGCTGCTTGTGCTTTTGGATTAGAGTGGTGGGTTAAATCTGAAGTAAATGCATTAAATGATGAATTATTCTCAGAATTCCCTGATTTCATTAGAATTGTATCTGGATATCTTTCTGCTGATATTCCTCTTGTTCAGTCAATTACAGACTCTATTAAATATGTAGGAGAAGCTTGGAATCCTATTTTAAAGACATTTGTTATTGACTGTGAGAACAAATCTGTTGATTACGCTCTTGAAAGAATGAAAAATACTGTAGACTTGTTCGATGTTAAAGAGTTTGTTTCTCTTATTAGATTAACTTTGGAACAAGGTGGTAATGCAAAAGATGGTTTCTTGTCTCAGGCTGAAAAGATTGCTGAATTACAGAAAAACCAGTTTATTTTAAAGGTTGGTAGGAGAAAGATGATGGGACAAGTTGTACAAATGCCTCTTTTGTTAATAAATATGATTGTTCTTGCAATGCCTACTCTAATGAATGCTTTGGATATGCTTGCTGGAAACGGTATGCCATCGTTTTAATAAAAATAAGAGCTCTTAAAAAGAGCTCTTATTTTTTGTTGTTAGTTAAAATATTGTGGTGTAAGTCATTTTTATTTACTAATATTTAATTTTTGATTTATATTTTCAATATAATTAATTATAAAAATAATTTTCAGAGGTATACTTTTATGCTTAAAAAGTTGAAAAATAATAATAGAGGTTTTACAAACTGGCAAAAAGGATGGTTATATTTAATTGCTTTTTTTGTTTTTACTTTTGTTCTTGATTTTGCAATTCTTGGAATAGAAATTATAACTACATCTCATCAGCTTAATTATGTTGCTGAAAAGTTATCTTTTCAAGGAGGCTTCATAGGAGGTTCTTCTAGTCAAACATATTGGTCTAATAAAGACATTTATGATTATTTTGCAAGAGCTTTTGCAAGATATGGTGTAGATGGAACAAGACTTCATTGGAGTTTAAAAGTTGTTGAAAATAGTGGAAGGAGTGGTACAATTGTAGATACTTCTTCAGGAACAATGAATCTTCATTATGTATCAGGTAGTCGTTCTAGTACAGGAATAAATAGTTCTTATGGAGTATCTGGACAACTTACACTTGTTTTTCAGCACAGATTTTGGTTTAGTTCAAGAGTGTTTCCTTTTATAAATCCTATAAGCAGCTATAGTCTTAATCAAAGATATCAGTGTTTGTATATTAATGATATTTAAGAGGTGATAGATATGTTTAAAAAATTAAAAAACAACAATAGAGGTTATTCTTCTATAAACTGGATGACTCTTTTAATAATTACTATGATTCTTTTGTCTGCTCTTATGGATGTAGCCAACTTAGGAACTGTTAAAATGCAGCTTGTACAGAGAGTAAATTATTTGGCAAATGTTGGAACTATTCAAGGTGGTTTTGGTGGCGGAAAGCCTCACGGATGGGATTGGAACTTCGGAGGCAGTGTTCCTTATGTAACATATAATGAAGCTAAAGACTATTTTAGGGCTGGATTTAGTAAATATGGAAGTGGTTCTGTTTCAGGTGTTGATATTAATATACCTGGAACTGTTGGTTATCAGCAGGAAGGGACTGTAATAGGAAGTGTTACTTTTAAACCTTCTTTTTCAAGAGTATTATCAAATGCAAATAGTTTGCGATTAACTCACGAAGCTAGGTTCTGTGGATTCTGGATTTATAGAAATGATACAATCGTTTAATGAAATAAAAAAGGGGAAAGAATTTTCTTTCCTCTTTTTATTCTTTCTTATAGAATAACAAAGTAAAAATTTATATATAATAAATTAAGATTTTAAAGAATTAATATGAAATAAGGAGATTTTTTTATGAAAAGTAATTGGTTATTTGGAATAATATTATTTATTTTTCTTTCAATATTTTCTATTACTCCAGTTTTTGCTACTGATTTAACAGATATAGGAAATTTGGTTGATGATTTTAAATTTGAAACAGATACAAGTTCTTCTATGTCTAAGACAGATATGAAACTCAGTAAAACTGCAAAAACAGAACAGCAATTTTGGAATGAAATTTATACTGAATACAAAGGTGTTATTATTGGTATATCTGGTTTAGCTCTTCTTACATTTACAATAATGTTTATTTGTAGCTTTATTAGACTTGGAACAACAGCTAACAATCCTCAAGCTAAGAAAGGAGCTCAAATTGCTCTTCTATGGACAGGTATTGGAGCTGCTTTATCTGGTAGTGTTACTTTATTTGTTGGATTCTCGTACAATTTGTTTAGATAATTTTTTATAAGTTAAATTAAGGGGATTTAAGACATAAGTCTTATATCCCCTTTTTATTAGCCTTTTTTTATGAAAATTTTTTGATGTACTTCTATAAGATATCAAAGTAAAAAAGTATTTTGTTTTTTTATGTCTTTTTATTAATTAATAATTTTACAAGGAGGGTTTTATATGGCTGCTTATCCTGTACCACCTGATACAAGCGCAAAAGAAAAAGTTATTGGTGGAATTCTTAGTGTAACTCAGCTTGTGTGGGTTTTGATTGGACTTGCTATGGGTGTAGGTCTTGGATTGCTTCTTAAATTATTTCTAGGACAAGCTGGACTTGTAATAGGAATTATTCCTGGTATTATTTTTGCTTTTATTTTTTGTTTTGTTAAAATTCATCAACTAACTGTTTTTCAGTTTATTATGTATTCAAGACAACAAAAAGCAAGAACTAAACAGCTTCCTAATATAAGATTAGAAGGGATGTCTAAAGAAGAAAAAGATAAACTTGCAGAAATGAATTATTCTGTTTCTAACAGAGTTCAAAAAATCAAATCTCAACCAAAGGCTCAATCTCGTGCGAAGAAGCTTAGCAAATTTGAAGTTGGGCATATTATGTAAAAATAATTTGAAAGGAAATTTATTATATGATTTTTGTATTTGTTATTTTATTTGTCGCTATTATTGTTGGCGCTGTACTTATGGTTAAAAAGACTTTAGCAAATCTTGATGAATCTGCTGAAGGTGTTGCAAAAAATCCTGATACAATCCAATGTGCTCAAGATTATTTGCCTTTTGATGAAATTAAAGATAATGTTATTGACCTTGGTGGTTATAAATATAGAAAAATAATTGAATGTACTTCTATCAATTATCATTTAAAAACTGAAGGTGAAAAAGAAATGATTGAAGCTTCTTTCTCAAGATTTTTAAACTCTTTTTCATTTCCTATTACTATTTATATTCAAACAAGAGAAATCGATATGGAAACATATCTTCAAAATTTACAAGACAGTATTGATAAAACTTGTCAAACATTTCCACAGCTTACTAACTATGGAAAAATTTTCTACAATGAAATGAAACATCTTCCTGAACTTACAGGAAATTCAAAACAAAAACATAAGTATATTATTGTTGGATATGATGAAGCTGTTGATATGGAAGAATTAAATGATGAAGAAAAGAGAGATTATGCTATAAGTGAGCTTAATATTAGAATTCAGACATTAATTGAAGGGTTATCTGGTCTTGGAATTAAAGCTTGGGAACTTTCAACTCCTGACCTCTTAGAGCTTATTTATAGTACATATCATAGAGATGATTATTCAAACTTTGAACATCTTCTTACTGGAGAATATACTTCTTTAATCGTTGGTATGCAAACTGTAAAAGAAAATGGCGAGATGACTACTTATATTAATAAAAATAAGCTTTCAGATTCTAGTGATTTAGAGAAAACTGAAAATGCTTTATTTGTGGCTAAGAATATTATTACTAATGAAATTCTTAGTAGAGATGATATCAAGGAAACTGAAGATGAAGAGCTTTATAAGGCTGTTATCGACAGACTTGATGAGATTGTTGTTAAATTAAAAGAAGCAATGGCTGAAGGAGGCGACGAATAATGTTTGGTAAAAATAAAAAAGCTGCTAATCCAGCTGTTCAAAATAAAAAACCTCAGAACAAAAAAAGTAATTCTAATGAAACCAAAGAAGTTCAGTTAACGAAAAAGGAACTTCAAGAAGAATTACAGATGACTAGAAATGGTCAAAAGAAGGTTGTAAAAGAAGTTGAAAAGAAAATTGAAAAAGATGAACAGGAAGTTTTACTTTCTGGTTCTAGAAAAATAAAAGATTTTATTGCTCCTTCAGGTTTTGACAGGTCAGCAGAAGACCATATTACTGTTTCAAATAAGTATGTAAGGTCTTTCTGTGTTAATGGATTTCCATCACTTGTCCAAATTGGATGGTTAGATGACTTATTTAATTTCAACGGGAATATGGATACTTCATTATTTATCGTTCCTGCTGATGAACGTGGAGCGTTAGATGAACTTACTAATAAAATTACACAGTTTGAAGCTCAGTTAATGGTTGAACAGCAAAAAGGTAATATTAGAAATATTACAAGATTACAAGACACTGTTCAACAGTTATATGCACAAAGAAGAGCTTTGGAACAAAACTATGAAAACTTGTTCCATATTCAAATTGTTTCTTCCTTATATGAAAATTCTCTTGAAGAATTAAATAAACAGTCTTCAAGACTTGTTAATAGATTGAAAGGTAGAAGAATTGATATTAATGAACTTTATTTAAGACAGGATGAAGGATATAAGTCTACTCTTCCTCTTGGTGAAATGTTTATTAAGGATAGACTTCGTAACTTTAATACAGGTGCTCTTACAGCTTGTTTTCCTTTCTATAATTCTGAAATTTCTCACAAAGATGGAATTTTCCTTGGAATCAATACTGCAACTGCAACTCCTGTTCTTATGGACTTCTATGATAGAAGTATTTTAAATAACTCAAACATAACAGTCTTCGGTCAGGCTGGTTCTGGTAAATCATTCTTCTTAAGTTTACTTACTTTGAGAAGTGCATTAAAAGATATTAGAACAGTTATTATTGACCCTGAAGGCGAATATAAAAATCTTACTCGTGAAATGGGTGGTGCTTATATTAAGCTTGCTCCTAATGTTTCTACAGGTATTAATCCTTTTGATATTGAAGAAGAATTTGACCCTGATATGAAAGTTATGAGAGTTGACTTAAAGAGTAAAATTGCTGACAACTTAAACCTTATTGCTGTTATGGTTGGAGGTCTTGATAAAGAGGCTAAATCAGTTATTGCTTCTGTTCTCGGACAGATGTATGATGAAAAAGGTTTTACAGAAGACCCTCAATCTCTTATGAGTGATGAAGCATCTTTCGACCCTGAGACAGGTCAGATGATTCACAATATTAAGAAAGCTATGCCTACTCTTTCTGACTTTAATAGACTTCTTACAGCTTATGCTGATAGAGAAAATAATGAAAATATAAAGAAGATTGCAAATACAATGAAGATGTTCTGTAAAGGTGGTATTTATGATTTATTTGATAGACAGACATCTAAAGACCTTGTTGGATTCTTTGAAATGCCTATTATTTCTTTTGACGTATCAATGCTTGAAGAGTCTATTTTAAGACCTATTGGAATGTATATTTCTCTTACTTGGACTTGGGAGAAATTTATTAAGAAAAATCCTGATATAAAGAAGAGAATTATTTGTGATGAAGCTTGGATGCTTATGAATAAGAATATGGCTGGATGTGAATTTACATCTCAGTTCCTTGAGAATACTTCAAGACGTATCAGAAAAAGGAACGGTGGTCTTTTAGTTGCTTCTCAGAACTTTATAGAATTTGCTGATAACCCTCAAGGTAAAGCTGTTCTTACAAATGCTGTTGTTAATATTTTCTTACAGCAGTCATCTACAGATATTGAAGCAGTAAAAGAGACATTTAGATTGTCTGAAGGTGAAAAATTATTCCTTCTTACTGCTAAAAGAGGTGAGATGCTTATTAGATGCAAAGGTGAATCATCAGTAGCTCTTGCTTATCCTTTCAAATATGAAATGGATTTAATAACTAAAAAATATTATTAAAAATAATATAAAGAATCTTAAATTTATATTTTATAAGAGACAATTTATAAGCATATCATAAAAATAAGAGAATTGTATTCTTATATTAATTAAATTTACAAGGAGGGTTATGATGTGAAGATTCACAACTTTAAAAATTCTATAGTATTTAGAATATTATGTTTCTTTTTAATCTTCTCCTTTTTGCCTTGGGGAGCTTTTACTCCAACAAAAGTTTACGCTAGTAAAACTGGTGGTCACGATAATACAAGAATTATTGCTTATTGGGACGAAACAGGAAACTTATCAACACAGATTTCTACGGAATCAAAAATGATAGGTGCAAGCCAAGAAGAAGAGGATATGAAAACTGCTGTAGCTGATAATTTTTATCTTGACTGGACTGGATATAGTGTAACAAAAAGTGGAACTACTCCTTTTATGGGTAACAAGATAAAAGATGCTGCTGAATCAGGTGGTTCTAAAGTTTCTGGTAATTTGGATGAAGAGGGTGTTATATTTACCTTCCCTTCATATGACAGACCTAGAAAAGGTGAAGATTCTAACTATAATAAAGATATGGAAAGAGCTTCAACTATTTCTTCTACATTGGGTGCTAATGTAAATTCAGTTCTTGCGACTGTAAAAAGTCTCATTGGATATGCTAATATAGATGATAAGAGCTATATAGCAGACTCTATTAAAATTATGGAACAAATTAGACCTACTTCTGCTGGAAATAAGAAAATATTTGGTACTGATTATTATATCAAATATTATGGTTCTGACAGATATGGCGAATATGACGGAGAAAATCCAGTTATGGATGGAAATGTAGAAGCTATTGATAAAGATGGTAATTTGATGGCTTATATAGTTGAAGGAGCTGCTGGAGTACCAGAAGATGGAGCTATCGGTTTTATATGGGCAATGCCTAAAGGTTATTTATGGCCTGGGGATGGAACAGCTGTAACTACTGATAAAAACTTCTGGAGTGTTAAAAATAAAGAGCAGGCTGATAACAAGGGTGATGCTGTTTGGATAACAATGTTTATGCTTACAGATTTCGCTTCAGCTAAAGCTCAATATGGAAACTTTACGGCTTCAACTTATGGTGAAGCGAGTGGTAGCTTTGTTGAAGATACTATTTATCAAATAGTTTATAAGCTTTATGCTAATTTACTCAATTTACTTGGACTTCAAACTATTCCAGACTTGATTTACAATCAAGGAACTCGTGGTGGAAATGCTTATGAAGCAGGAATGATGGACGCTGATTGGTGGGCTGTTGTTTTGAAATATCATTTAATTTTCCAAATTGTTGCTTGGATGATTATTATAGTTGCTGTTGCAAAAGTTTTAATTACTATAAACTTTTCAACAATTAATCCATCAATTAGAATGAGTTTAATGGATACTTTACAGAAATTTGTAATTGTAGGATTTTCTCTTGCATTATGTATTCCATTTATAAGAATGTTAGCTCAATTTAATAATTTGATAGTTGATTTGTTCCAAACACAAGCTCAATCTGAAACTCAGAATTTGTCAGGATTTGGACTTGCTGGAATCGTAATACTTTTCTCATATTTAGGAATTACTTTCGTTCTTAACTGTATTTATATTATGAGAGCAATAATGATAGCTATTCTTACTGCTTCTGCTCCATTATTTATTGTTTCAATGGCATTTACAGGTCCAAAACAAAAAGGATTATTTGATAATTGGATAAAAGAAATTTCAGCAAATATATTTATGCAATCTATACACGCATTTGCATTTGCTTTCTTATTTGATGTAATGGATGCTTCAAAACTTTTAGTAAGAATTGTTATATATTTCTCACTTCTTCCTATTATCGATTCTTTCAGACAGCTTATATTTGGTCAGGCTGGCGGATTTGCTGTATCTCAAGGACAGAAAACTGCTCAAGCTGTTGCTGCTGAATATGGCGGACAAATTAAAGGTGTTGCCGCTGGTGCTGCAAATTTAGGAGTAGGTGCTATTAATGGAAGATTCAAGACAGGCGAACAAGCTGAAGGAACAAAGGCTATTTCTTCTATTGGTGAGACCACTGGTGCTGGTGGTGGAGGCGGTGGTGGAAAAGCTACTGCTGGTGGAGATAGACTTGCTCAGTCTATGAATACTTTGAAAAATAATTTAAGTGCAAATGGAAATAGAGTGTCTGCTGCTATGGCTGGTACTGCTGGATTTGTTGGAGCACAGCTTAAATCAACTGGTGGCATAATGGGTAACTCTGCAATGCGTTCTAATTTAGGAGATGTTGCTGGTGCTGTTGCTGCAGGTAGAGCTCACCAAGAAGGAACAAATCAATCTACTGAAGTTGCTGGAGAAACAGTCGGGACTGGTGCAAAAGCAGCTGGAAGATATGCTAAGACTTCTTTGCAAAATCACGTTAATAATATGGGTAATTCTGAAGAAATTGGACAAGCTCAGGCTGACACAGATAATGCTAAGACAACTATGAATCAGTCTAAAGCAGCTATGAATAGAGCTGAAGGTGAATTAATGAGAGCTAAATCTGATGGGGATAAAAACGCTATTAATAACGCTCAGGCTAAATATGAAGCTGCACAAGCTAAATTTGAGAACGATAGAACTGCTTACAATGAAACTAGAAATAATCTTAGTAAATATGGTTTAGGTAGCAGGGCTGCTGTTGCTATAAATAATAGAATGCGTCCTAATGTTGCTAAAAGTTCTACTATTAGTTCAAATGGACATAGTTCAACTAGCGTTAACGAGAAAGCATATGGACAATTTGCCACTGCTTTTGAAAATGGTAATTATGATAAGATAAATCAAGATTATATTAATGGAATGACTCAAGAACAAAGAAATAATTTCCTTATCTATGATGAAGATAAACAAGCTTATTTATCTTATAACGATGCTAATGGTAAATATGATAGTTTCAAAATGAATGATACAGGACAGATTACTTCTGTTGGACAATCTTATGATGCAAGCGAACTTTCTTCTAATCTTTCTTATTTGAAGAATAAGGGTGGCGCTACTGGTCAAGGAAGTAATAGAGTATCTTATTCAGATATTTATTCTGCTGGACAAGATGCTAGAAATAAGCTTAATAATGTTTATAAAGAAAATTCAGTTACTCAGACTGGAGAAAATAAAAATGGAGAAGCTATTTATACTAGTGGAATTAATTCAAAGAATAATCGTGGAAAACACGGAGCTCAAAAAGGACTTGATGCTAGTGGACAAGTTTATGTTGAAGGAAAACAAGGATTTAATTAATTGATTTAAAATAGAGAAGTGAAAATTCACTTCTCTATTTTTTTGTTGTTTTTTTAATTAAATTCTTATATTTTTCATATTATATAAATATAAATTATTAAATTATTTTTAAGGAGATTTATTATGGCTTATATAGTTGATTCTAATAAAAACAAAATTCTTTTAAGCAATGTTCTAAATAATTCATCTGATATAAAAGTTGAGGATTCTTTAGTTGTAGAAGAAGGTCCTATTACATTAAAGGTTAATGGAATTTCTTTTAATAAAAATAGTGGGTTTTCAATTAATGGAATTTCTATGATAAAAGATTCTTTTGAGAATTCAAATAAAGTTTATGATACTATTGGCGACAAAGGAGCAGATGCAAACTTTAATTATAAATTTTCTAAAGATGGAAGTGTTTCTGTAAATTTTGTAACTTCTGATAGTTATTTAAGAGCTCAAGCAAACAATAATCTTTTACTTAAAAACAAAATAAGTTCTAAAGAAAATGATGACTTTAGTAATTATTATTATGATATTCAAACTTTAATTGATGAATATTTTTGGGCTAAATTATTAAAAGAAATGACTGTTGATGACGAAACAAAAGCAACTAAAAAAGATGTTTTTGATTATATAAAGAATAATAATCTAGAAAAAGAAGTTTCTGATTATATAACTGCTATAGTTTCGGATTATAGTGAGTCTTATCTTAAAAATCAAGAGAAAATAGAATTTTTGAAACAAAATTTAGAAAATGATGCTCCTAATAGGAGATATCTTGCTTGTAAATCAGACGAAGATTTTCAGAAGAATGTTAAGAATGATTACGTTCTTTTTAAAATTGCTTCTGATTACAAGAAAATGAACTATACAAATGTTAGAAATGATAAACAGCTTTCTTTTACTCATAAAATAGATATTTTACAAGCTGATTTTGATAAAATTTGTGATGATTTGGCTTGGAGATTAGAACCTATTAAAGCTCCTGGTGGTGGAAAAATTAACAAGAGTAGTGCTTCTGGTATGGAAAGAAAGATGGCAGCTAAAAATAATGATAGTTTAAGAGCTGTTTTAAATGATGGTATTATTACTTCTAAAGATAGAGATGACCTTGTTGTCTTGGAAGAAAAAATATTTAAGGGTTCTATAACTAGTGATGAAAGAAAAAGATATAATGAGATTGTTGCTGAAGCTGAAAATAGATATAAGAAATGTTTAAGCAGAATAGAAACAACTTACGCTTATTTTGAAAAAATCGGTTTAAACGATGCAACTATGACAAGAAAATATCTTGCAAATAGAAGTGATGGAAAAATCTTTAAAGTAGGAGAATTTGTAAAAACAGCTTCAAAAGATTTTAAAGAATTTAAAGCTCTTCAGTCTGATTCTCTTTCTTCTTCTGTTATGTTTGCTCAAAAGAAAGCTATGGATGATTTTATTGATAAGAATTTAGAAAGAGAAGATGGAATTACTTTATTAGATAGAAAAAAAATTGCAGTTATACAAGAATTGCACCATATTAAAAACATAGATAATGCTGAAATGAAACAAAAGAGGCTTAATGAACTTGTTAATACTGTACTTCCTCCATTAAATGAAACTATTAGACTTTCACAATCTTGTTGTGGAATACAAAAAACATATACAAATATGCTTCAAGAATCTCAGAAAATAGCTTTATTTGGTGAAAATTATCAATTTGCTAATCCAGATAAACTTTTAAAGAGATTAACTGAACTTGCTCTTGAAAACAATCAAAATGTTTTCAATGAGAAAGTTTCTAAGTTGGAAGATTTTATCTTAACAGATTTTGCAAATAATTTTAATAGCAATTCTAGTGAAAATAACGAAAATAGTGAAAATAGTGAAAAGAATGAAAGAATTATAAAAGATATTGAAAAGCTTTTTATGCCTGAAAATGGTAAGCTTTTGTTTTTAGATAATATTTATGATGGAAAACCTTCTGGAGATGTAGATGTCAATAAAATAAAAGACTATATTTTAAATAGCAACAATGTTCCAGATTTGCAAGAATTTATAAATAATGGTGGAGAATCTATTCTAGGTATATTAAAGGATTCTTTAAATAGTTCTTATACAGAACATCAAGATTTGGTTAAGCAAGTTGTTACATCTACTGAACAAAGTATTGCTACTGAAATATTAATAGATAGTTTAAATGTTACAGTTAATAATAAAATCAGGGATAATAATAAACTTGTTGTAGATAGGTTAGTAAATGATGAAATTTTAGGAAAAGATAACTTAGATGGCGGTCTTGGAAAGATAATTTTTGGTGACATAGAAGCTTCTATGTTATTGTACAATGATAAAAATTCGAATGAGATAGATATTAGAAAAGTTTTAGAAGTTAGAAGAGATTTGCTTTGTATTCTTGATTCTGTAGATGGAAAAGATGTAAAACCTTTAAAATATGGATTAGAATTATTTAACGAAGGTCAACATCCTTCAATTGGAGATATTAAGAATGATTCATCTTTAAGAGAAACTTTGTACGATAAAATTCTTGCTTTAGAAAACGAATTTTTAGATTATCAAAATGATAGAAAAGAAGGTACTAAAGCAATTGATTCTAAAACTGAACTTGCAGGAGATGCTTTAAGAGATTCTTTAGATAGAACAAAAGAGTTTAATTTAGCTGAATTTGTTTCTTTGACTGTAGGTGGCTCATATAGAAGCAGAGTTGAGCAATTCAGTAATGAAAGAAATTTGGTTTCTGAAGATATAGAAAAAATAAAAGAAGAATTAAAAGATAAGCAGAAAGATTTAGATTCTTTAAATGAACAGTTAGAAGAAAAAGAAGAAGAAATAAGAAATTTCCCTCTTTATAGTGATATTGATAATCAAAAAGATGCTAATGATTTGGAATTAAAACGAAAAAATGTAGACAGTATGAGAAAACAAATTAACAGTATAAAAGATGATGTGTCCGAAAAAGAATCTAAGTTAAAAGAAAAGCAAGCTGAATATGATAAACTTAATTCTGTAGTTGGTATTTTTTCTATAGGTGAAGAGAATTCTTTTGAAGATGAAAGAGCTTCTTTAAATAGAAATCTTGAATATACTGAAAAAGCTATAAAAGAGAAAGAAATAAAATTGTTAAGACTTTTAACAGATGACACAGAAAATAAGATAAACCTTGAAGATTTCGATATCAAAAAATTAGAGGAACATCTTAATTTATCTGATTTGTCTGAAAAAGAAAAGAAAGACTTTTTAAAAGCTCCTAAACGTAATGTTTTTGAATTTATTAAGGATACTGTTAACAAAAAAGAACCTCAAGAAGAAGCTGAAAATTTAATTGAAGAAATCAGAAAATTAGAAAACAATAAAAATGCTATTGAAATGGCTATTCAAGTTGTTGAAAGAGGAGATTCTTTAGAAAATCAAAAGATTGATAATGCTACAGATTTCTTAGCTTATAAAATGTTTGCTTCTCTTGAAAATGAAACAAATGATAAACTTTCTGATGATTTAAAGGAATATAGAGAATCTTTAAAAACTAATGAGTCTTATTCCAATAATTTACTTAATGATTCTAAACTTTCTGATGATTTATTAACTAAAACTAAGAAACCTCTTAACGATATAAGAGACTATTTAGTTAATGTTTCTGAAGGAGATAAAAATAAAGCTTATGGTTCTTTGAATGTACTCCTTGATGGAATAAAGCATTTAGATGAAAAAGAATTTATTGATTTTGCTAATATGTCTGAATTAGAAAGACAGTCTTATATAAAAGATTTGAAAACTAATAGATTCTTGTGTACTGCTATTGCTTCTACTTTTGAGAAATTGGAAAAAGAAAAAGGATTTGAAAAAGAAGAATTTATTGGCTTAATAGAAAACTTTTATACAGAGAGAAATAATCTATTAGATGATGCTCAAGGCAGAACATTTACTCAATCTGATTATGAAAATTCAATTGACAGTTATTTAAGAGGAGAGTCTTTGGTTCCTGTCAATATTGAAGGTTCTAATAAATTATTTAGGACTTGTACAGATAATGAAAATACTTATGTTATTTCATCTGATTCTTCTAATGCAAAATTACCTATTGAAAAAAGGACTTTAACATCTTTAGAATTATCTAAATTCATTATATATTTGAAGAGTCCAGAATCTGTAACGGATGATAATCAAAAAGAAAAATTTGACAAGATTATTGCTGATTGCTGTGAAAGTACGGAAAATGGTTATAAGGTATCTAATTTAAAAGTTGACTTAACTGATGATGCAAAAGAATCTTTGTCTCAGGTTCTTAAAAGTTATGGAGATGAAAACTCTGTTTTGATTTCTTCTGAACTTGCAGGGCAAGTATTAGATTCTGCTGAATGTATTGCTATTAATGCCAATAGACTATATTCTGTTGATGATGTTATTGATTCTATTTCTGATAATCTTGGAGTTGCTTCTTTGAAAAAAGATATGGAAGAATTTGTATCTAAGCATAACGATTTAGTTGATAATATTGAAATTTCAATTCCTTATACTCCTCTTGAATTTGATGACCCTCAAGATTTTGTTGAGTTTTTAAAGAATTATGATGATGCTGAATCGATGAAGAAACTTAACCATTATTTGTCGGACAATATATTAACTGAAGGTGAAATAGATGAAAGAAAAATATCTTTAGAAGAATTTGTTGATGGTATATTCGATAAAGAAGAAGAAAAGGCAAGAATTGAATTGTTGACAATTATTTCTGATAAAGATGGTTTAGAACCTAAATACAAACAAGCTGCTGATAATATTCTTAAAAAGAATAATCCTAATTATGAACAAGAAAAACAAGAAAAAGAATTAGAAAAAGAAGCTAAAAAGTTTGAAGAAATAAAAAATTCATATGAAAAGAATAGAGCTGAAGAAAAAGATGAAGATATTATTAGGGCTGCTAAAATGCTTTTAAGACTTACTTCAGTTGATGAAACTAAAGAAGCACTCTCTGAAGAATTCGGTGAAATTGATGAAAAAAAGAGAGATGACTTAATACAAAAAGCTATTGAAGAAATTAATGAGTCTAAGAAAGAAAATGTTAATGAAACAGAAAGTGAAGTAGAAAAAAATAAGAGAAATAAAAAAGATATATCCGAATCTGTTTTAGAATGATTTTATATAAAGATGGAGAGCAATCGCTCTTCATCTTTATTTTTTTATAAATGATTAATTCTTATAGTATATTCTTAAAAGATTTTAGAACATAATAGCCATATTTTTATTTTAATTTTTATGATTAAATGAATTTAGAATATAATAAATAGATAGATATTTTGCTATTAATCTTTGAAAGGAGATAAAGAATTTAGTTCTTTTTGTTAATTAATGAATACTATTTTAAAATTGCTGAACTTTGCTAAATCAAAGATTTTTGGTGCTGCATTTTCTAATTTGAGGACTGATGGAAATGATGCTATATATCAAATATACAAATCCATTGATATTTTAAAGAATGACCCTAATTTTAAAGGGGTTGTTAGGCTCTTATATATGCTTTTTACTCAGTCTACTGTATCAAGTAATAAAGAAAGTAAAAAGTGGAACGATGCTTCTTCTTATGCAAAACAAGAAATAAAGAAATTAATTAAGGAAGCAATGAAGAAACTTTTAAAGGCAGCTATTAAATTTATTGGAAGTATTCTTAAATGGGTTCTTACTATGTTGTGGCCTTGGGGTGCTATATTACTTGGAATAGTTCTTGCTATTTACTTCTTTTTGATGCTTTTCCCTTCTATTTCAAATTTGTATTCTTTTAGTTATGGATTTAACAAAGCTGAATATTACGACACAGATTTGTTTGAAGCCGTAAAAAATAAAGAGACAATGCTTGAAAATCTATATGAAAGAACCGCAGATACTTCCTATTATCAAAGATTTGCTAATTCAGAAATTAGTGATTTCTTAGGATTTGCTGTTCCAAATATGGAAGAAGAACAGACTAAATATGGTAAGAGTTATAAGGAAGCTGCAAAAGATGCACAGGCTGGTTTTACTGGCTTTTATACAATGGATGAAAGAGAAACAGCTCACGATGCAAACTTTAATTTGATGACAAATGTTATTCAGGCTAATACTCTTGATTCAGCAAACAATAATCGTGAAACTATGCAGGGTTATTTTAGAGATTTGTTTGATAAAGAAGTTAATTTTGTTTTATCTGAACAATTCTTAAGACAAGCTAATACTTATGTCCAAGATATGGGTAATTTCTATAATAATCAGCTTCAGTACCCTGAAATGTTTACTAAGCCTCTTGCTTATACTGTTGATTTTAATAGAATTGACTTATTTACAGAGGTTAAAGATAATCAACTTGGATATGCTTGGAAAGATTATACTTACACAACAAAGAGGGTTACAAAAGAAGATATTGGTAATACTTATGAAAATATTGTAAGAAATGTAAATGAGCTTGATTATGCTTCTTCTTATTATGATAGTTCTGTTTCGGGAACTATTCCAGAAGATGCTGAAGGTAAAATTGCTAGCTGGCCTTCTCCTTTTGTTTGGGAATATGCTGTTTATAAGAAAGACTATTATAAGGTTTACAATGATGGCACTGGTCAGATTTTTGAAATACAAGATGATGGAACTATTGACAATGAATACAATAGTGAATATTTAACATTTGTTAATGATGAAACAGGTGATATAGAACAGGTTAGATTGTTCTATGAATTAGAATCTTCTTGGGATATTCCAATTGATTCTTTTGCTACTGTTGATGATGCTAGTTTAAAGAACTGGTTTTCTAAAATATCTGATGCAATAATAAATGGTTGGAATAACTTTATTGATTGGTTGATGGGTGATTCTGATGAAGAAAAGAGTGCTTTTAAGAGAAATAAAACAACTGTAAGAAGTTATGGTTTCCTTGGAGATGGATATGACTACAAGTTTAAAGGTGATATTTATTGTGGTCTTGCAAGTGATTTAGAAAAAACTTTTTCTACTTCTAAGAATATGAATCCTTATGCTTTTTCATCTTTTACAAAAGTTACAGAAGATGGAGAATGGCTTGTTATTGATATTCCAACAGGTTATAGATTACCTTCTGATAAACCTGCTTATACAATTAACGAAGATGGTATAAAAACTTCTCAAGAAAGAGAAATTAATACTATTAAGATTAGAAAGGTATTTAATAAATATCCTAAGGTGCATTTACAAAATGTACAATTAACAGATAATAATGATGAGCTTGCTGTAAGTTCTCAGAACTTAATTAATTATAAATATTATAGAATTAAGACTGTTACTGAAGGTTACAGAAACACTCAACAATATATTGATGGTTGGAGTGATTGGATTTCTGAAAACGACGAAACACTTAAGTCATATGCAGATAGAAACCTTATAACTGCAATGAATAATAGAATTTATGGTGTTGCTAAAACTGTTGGAAGTGCTTTGGTTAAGACATTTGCTCCTGAAGAGCATTCAAGTCCTGAAGACTTTAGTTCTACTCCTACAACAACACCTGATTATGATGAAAAATATGGTGACGTTACTGAAAATGAAGCTCTTATAAATATAATGATGGATTATCCTGAAGAAGTTTTGTCTCTTTCGTTATATATGTATGAAAGAAATCTTGTTAAGGATAAGCAAGAAAATGAAGTTTGGGTTTGGAACTATTCTGTAAATAATTACTTTAAGACAGATAACGAAAAAATGGATAGTTATGAATACTTCCAGAAATATATGTATTTGTGGGAAGAATTAAATATGAATGATGCCTTTTTTGGCTCAGTTGTATTAGACCCATTACTTAGTGAGTATAACGAGAATAGACCTTGGCTTCAAGGTAAAGTAGATTTAGACTCTATGAAAACTCAATTAAGGACTGAAATTCAAAATGGTGGTGGGCTTGTAAGTCCTTATGTTACAGGAAAAGATAGAAGTGAAGTATTCTGGTCTAAAGTAGGAAAGATTGTTGTTGATGAATTAATTAATCCTATTGCTTGGATAAATCACGCCACTAGTTTATTTGGAAATATAAAGCATACTGCTTTACAGATGATGGGAAAAGAAATGAATCCTGTCGATATTGCTGATTTACTAGAAAAAATAACTGGAAAAATGCATACAGCTTATTTAAACCTTGGTACAGTTAGAAAAAGTAATGAAGCTAATACTTCTATTGCTGAATTTTATAGTTATATTCCAAATTATAATGAAGTTACTGCATCTGAAAATCAATTTGTAATTGGTATGGATGTTGCTGGTAAAGATAGAGGTGGCGAAGGTTCTTTAATAAGTACTTTCCACGTAAATACAGACCTTTATAATGAAGCTATTAGTTATTCTTATAAGAACAATGAAGGCAGTGCTGTGTTACCATCAGAAGTAGACACACTAGATATTACCTTTACAAATGATGCTGATATTATAAAAAATACGTTTACTAATTGGTGGGAAGGAGTTAAAGAATTCTTTGATTTGTCTGGTGGTTATACTGCAAACAAAACAGGCTATGAACCTCAACATTTTACAGTTCCTGTTTCTGCTGATGAACACGACCATTATCAATATGATTACTGGATTGAAGATACTGTTCCATCTGCAACACATTCTGGAGTTTATGATTCTTCAAAAGATGGAAAGACAGTTGAACTTCCTTTAGAAGTTCGTTCTGTTAGAGATTACGGTCTTGCTTCTATTCTTAATTATGTAGATAGCGTTACTGTTGAGTTTTATTCTGGAGCTTGGTATGATGAAGTTTATTTAAAGAAAGAAATAGGTGAAGCTCTTTATTCTGAATATGCTGATGTTTATTCAACTTATAGTTATTCACAAGATGATTGGTTTAACAAGACATCTTCAAGTGTTAGCCTTAAAGGTACTATGAGTGGAAAGGCTGTTTCAGGAGCTGATAGTAGTTATGAAAAATCTGTTAGCATTATTGGTGATGGATATTATCCAAAAGAAATGAGAGAAGATGCTTCAGATAAAATTGTTGAATTATTTGAACAAAACAATAAAAAGAGATTATTCCAAGATTTGGTAAATTCTATTGATAGTAAGATTTTTGAAGTTACTAATGAATACGACCAAGTTATGTGGGATGAAGAAAAAGAAGGAATTTTAAAAATTGGCGATAAAGAATTTAATCTTCTTACTGGTGATTATTATGCATTAGATAGGAAAGGAGCTCTTGATAATGTTCCATTCAATGTTGATGTAGTTAATGAAGCTTTAGTTGGTGGAACTGCAGTGTTTAGACTCTTAAACAGAGAAGGAAATCCTATCGGTGCTGATGATTATGATTTTGAAGCTAATCAAATTTACAGGATTACAAATGAAGATTCAAAATTCTATTACTATATGCCTGAAATAAAATATACTTATGAAAAGGGTGGATTAGATGATGAACCTAATAGAATTGTTCAACTTTTAATCCCTAAGCGTTATTATAGAAACTGGGTTAAGACATTAACCTTAAATGGAGATAATGGGGATGATTATCCTCCAGATAAAGTTTTCCAAATGAGTATCTTAGATAGAATTAGAACTTTGATACTTAGAAAAACTGTTATTCCTGAAGGAGAAAAGAAACCTGTTAATTATCTTAAGACAGCAGATGATAGTTTACCATCTAGCAATATAGATGCTATATTAAGAGGTCTTAGTGTTTTAGGTACTGGTTACAACTTGGGTGCTGATAAAGATTATTCACAAGCAAATCTTCCTACAAGTATCCCAGGTTCAGGTAAGTGGCCTACAATGATTAACCCTTATGAAATTAGATATGAATATAATGCTGGAAATAATACAAATGCTGCGTATGGAAGAAGTCCTTATCAAACATATCAAGGCACTAATGGTAATATTGATAGCAACGTTATGTTTAATAAACTTTCTGGAACAACATTATCTATGGGTGGTGCTTTTGATGATGATGGAAATGTTATTGAAGAACCTGTTGAGGTTCGTAAGTATTGGGGAACAGGTGCTAATAAAGGGAAACTTCAGGAGAATCCTCCTCTTGGTGGAATTTTATATGATATTAATGGAGAACCTTTGAAAGTTAATAATGGTACTTCTAGTGAGAAACAATATTATCAATATATTTTGGATACTTATAGCCAGAAGAATTTTAGAAATGGTATAAATAGGTTTACTTTCATAACAGATTCTGATGTAGAAAAAGTATTCGTAATTGATGAAGTCGCAACATTTACTGGAAGATTTATGTATACTTACAAAGATACTCTTCTTGCAACTGGAGATTCATTAGACCCTGATACTACTAAGGGAATCTTAAGTGCTTATGCAATGGATAGATATATATTCCTTGATGGTTGGGATATTAAACTTTTGACAGAAGAAATAATAGATGTATCATTTATGTTTATGAATGTACAGCCTAGACTTGAAAATATGTCTATTTCTCAATACATTAAAGAAAAATCATCTGAGAGTGCATCAAGTATTGCAGATAATCCTAGTATTATTGATAAGTTAAAGCAAGCTATATTAGATTTCTTAGAACCATTTATAGATACTTTAAGAAGCGAGTTTGCTGCTGGTGTTTATGATAAATTTTATGAAAATGCTTACTTATATGCTGTTCCAGCTACTAGATTGGATGAGATACAGTCTATGGGTACAGGAGATTGGAGTTCTGATAGTGATATTCGTCAAGAAGTTGAAGAATATACTCATATTATTTTCTCTGGTTTCTTATTTAATAAGAGTTTGCCAGAACAAATATCTGGTAGTCTTACTGAAGTACTTAATGAATACAGAGTTCAAGGCGATATAAATAACGATTGGTCTTTAAAATATGACTTATTAGGCGACCATATCAAATATGAAATGGATTCAAGTATTGCAGACGGAATGCTCGCTGATGCTGCTGGTGGAGCTGATGTTGATACATTTGTTTCTAATGTTGAAAAGCTAATGGCTTCTAAGGGTATGTCAGGTGATACATCGTTTGTTAGAACTCATTTTACATCTTTGGTAAATGCGACATCTGCTGATGATGTTATAAGTGCTTTGAATGGATTAGATGGAACAGTCCTTAAAGATGTTCTAAGTATGTCTGACGGACAGATGACTGTTCTTATGGGTAATGTAGATTATTCTGCTTGTGTAACTGCTACAGATACAGAAGCTGATGCTGTTGAACTTTATAAAGCAAATGCAATAGATATGTTAAATTACTTTATAGGACAAGGTGGAGTTAATACTTCTTATACTTGGCCTTATAGTCCATCAGGTGGTCCTGGAGTATTAGCAAGTGCTAAAGAAATGCTTACAAATTTACTTACTGATTTGTTAGACTTATTAGATACTTTCAAGACAGGCTTTGAAATTACTTCAGAAGATTATTCACTTTGTATGAAGATTAAACTTAAAGATAGCTTCCCTGATGAAGATGGTTTAGTTGGAGTTAATAGCTCTATCTATCTTGATAAGTTAGAGAATGTTGTTATTCCTAATATGTTTAATCAGTACATTCAAATTCTTGGATACAAACAAGAATGTTCTGCATATGAATTTGATGGATTCCAATACGACTACAAAATAAAGAAAGGTTTTAGAGGAGATAGTTGGGAATCAGGTACTGATTGGGCTAAATGTTATGTTACTACTTATACTTATTCTTTGAAATGTTCAGATGAAATAGCTAATAAGGTTAAAGATGGTAGATATTATAGTTATTTGAGTCAGCTTGGAATGGATAGTAATCAAGATAATCATATCACTGATTCAAGTATTGAACATATTAAAGATGTTAAATTTGTACAAAATTGGACAATAGATAATAGTTTTGTATCAGATGAAGAATATGGTTCTCTTATAAATGTTAGTTCAGAGCAATTGATTAAAGATTTGTCTGGTGAAGGAATTTATGATGATGAAATTACTATAACTGGATTTAATGGTGGTCCTACATATAAGACAACTTTAAGAAATTTGTGGAGACCTCAGATAAAAATATTTGATAATCTTCAAAAGAATGGTGTTGAAGTTGGTTATCTTAAAGGGTCTATGAAAGAACTTTTATATGGTGCTTATTTAGATAATAATGGAAGTGTTGATGGAAATATTAATATTTCTACAGATACAGCTGTTGATAGTACTGGTCACTATAAAAATGGAGCTCATTTACATAAAGTTACTGGAACAGCAGGAACTAAGAATAATTTCTTCATTAGATTTATTCATAATAATTTTGATGATACAAATGTAAGAGATTTGTTAATAAATCGTAAGCCTGTTGATGGCTTAATGGGATTCAAACTCTGGGAAGAAGATACTGAAAGAGTTGCATTTACTCCTGATAGTGAAACATCTAGAGAAGAAGAAGTCTTCCAAGATAAATTTAAAGATGTTTATTTGGATAGTAAGGTTGCAGCTATTAATCCTATTGAAGTTTTGTATGGTGGAAGCGATTCAACAACTTCTACTTCATCAAAAGCAGATGATTTTGTAGCTTTCTTGAATAGAAAGTATGGCAAAAAAGCAAAAGAAATTGTTCAAAATGCTCATTATGCTTATGAAGATGGTACCACACTTGTATCTAAGGATAGTCAATCATTTGCTATTACTGGATTTGTTCTTGTTCCTAGAATAACTGATAGAAGAGATGAACCAACCCTTTATCCTCTTTATAGGTATTATGGTGGAACAAAGAAGAAGATTATACCTGAAGAACAGATAAAATATTTTGAAGGATTAACTTATGATTCTTGGAAAAATAAAATGACTGTTACTAAGGATAGTGATGAGACTCAAATTAAAAGATATGTTGAAGAAATGAATAGGCTTTCAAATTATATTTATTCATACTTTACTAACTTTGAAGCTTATGTTCCTTATAATGTAATTACTGACTCAGATTTAGAGATTAGAGGAACTGCTGGATATGCTGATTTACTTACTCAGTACACTCTTTATCCTTCACAGACAATTGCTTATACAAACTTATTTGTTTCAGAAGCTAATAAAGCTTATTGGAACGATATTTGTGAAGCATTTGAAATTCCTCATTCTGTAATAGCTCAGTTATTACAAGGAATTGCTGAAACAAGAATTAAATATTTAGGTGAAGATGCTGCTGCTTTAATTGCTAAAGATACTGGAACTTATGACCATAATGTAGCTGCAGATATTTCTTCTAAGAGAAGAGAACTTATTGGTGCAAGCCGTGGTAAGGAAGGAGCTACAGGATTTTATAGTCACTTAGAAGTAACAACAAGTGATGGAACAATGATTCCTATTCTTGGTATTATGGCTATTGATAATATACCTGATAAAGATTTGACTCCAGATGAACTTGAAGACCCTTCTGCTGGTGGTGGTTCAACAGGTGGAACAAATATTGTAGATGGTGGAATAATGATTACTAATCATACAGGTGCTTCTGCAATAAGTGGTATTACAGATGTTATAACTGGAACAGATGCCGCTGATTTGTATTCAAAAGCTGGAAGTATTCCATCTGATGCTAAAAAGATATTGATTTCACTTTCTGCTTTAGATGTTCAAAACAGTGGAAGTCCTACCGCAGGAATTGATACTGTTCAAATCAGAAGACTTATAAAAGCTATAACACACGCTGCTCCTGAAGCACAGATATATTTCTTCCCTGTTACTCCTGTTGTTGGAAATACTCCTTCTGATGATGGTGTACATATGAATACAGATGGTTATAATCCTGACCCTTGGACTGCTGATACATTAAATGCTGCAGTACAAACTGCAAATACTAAGATAAAGGAATATATAGATGAGAATGTTCCTAAAGCTGCTTATGTTTCAGATGCAACAGATGCAATTCTTAGTGATAATGGAACAGCAAGTACAAGTTATACATCTGATAAATATAGTTTAAATGCTAACGGATTTAAGAAGCTTATTGAAGGAGCTAGTAGTATTTCAGAAGATGATTATATCACTCCTGAATATCACGATAAATCAACTTATTATTATTCTCCTAACGGAAAGAATATACAAGATTTTGAAATTGAATTTGATATTGAAAACGATTCGTTTACTGCAGGAGATAAAACAGTTGGTGCTAGTTCAATAAATGATGGAAGACTTATTATGGAAGACGCAATTCAATATGCTTCTGTTAGACTTTATAAGAGTACTCAATGTCTTGGAGACCTTTTGAAAGGTGTTTATGCATCGTTCTATTCTGATAAGTTTGTAAAAGCTTTGATTGTTGTTACAGAAGACAATGCTACAAACCTTGCAAGAGACCCTGAACACGGAGTATGGTATAGACCAACTGAAAATGATATTAAAGCTGCTTTTGATTTACTTAGTGATGAAGATAAAAATCTCATCAATTGGAGAGAAAATATTCCTCACGAGGATTTAACTGAAGTTTATGGAATAAATAGACTTCAAGAAGCTTTCTCTTATATAAAGAATCAAAACTATAGAAAGACACTTGTTACATATTCAATGAATTCTGGTGGCTCAGCAAATGGTGTACAAGGAATTACTCTCTCTGGTGATTGGGAAGTTGGAACATTCGCTGAAGCTACAAAAGCTGCGGCTCAACAAACAATTAGTGGACAATCATTTTTTGGCGGAACAATGTCTGGAACAATGATTGATTATATAACTTCTGTTTGTGCTGATTTTAGCACACCTGAAAAACCTTTAGACCCTGCTCTTGTTATGGCTCTTATAATGGTTGAATCAGGAGGTAAATCAGATATTGTTCAATATGGTGGAGGTCCAGGACGTGGACTTGCTCAGCATTCAGTTCCTGGAGGATTAACTGCTTCTGCTATGAATAAAAACGGTACTACGGTAACTGTTAACTTCCCTTATGATGAAGCTTTTAATCCTGTTAAATCTATTGAATATATTGTAATAAACTTTGCAGGACAGTTACAATCAGCTGATTACGATATGCATCCATTAACCGCTATTAAAACTCATAATCTTCCTGTAACTTTAAGTAAGGGCAGATTAAGCAATGCAATGAAATCAAAATATCCTTTAACTCCAGAAGGAGACCTTGCTTATCTTTGGAATTATGAAAATGGTCTTGAATATGATGGTTATCATCTTACTCACGAAGGAGTATCTGGTGCTGAAAGAGCTTATGCAGCTAGTGAATCTGAATATAGAACTAAGATACCTATGGGTGAGAACTTTGGATATGGATGTCCTAGATATTGTTCAAAGATTTTACAGTTCTATGTTGAAGAGTATGCTAATGGTGATTTATTTGGAGGTATTAACTCTGCAGGAAACAAGAGAGATTACAGTGAAGAAATTTGGGAGTCTGAATACCTTAAATATGAAAATAGCGGTGTTGAACTTATTACTGGATATGTTTCTACTGATGATGTTGATGAACTTGTTCAAATGACTGCTAATTATAGAAATAATAATACTGAACAATCTGAATATGGATATACTTACTTAGATTTCTTTAGAGAAATTCCTAGTGTTCAGAATGGTTCTAATGAATTTACAGGAGATATGGGTGATTCACTTGTTCTAAATGCTATGACATATCTCGGAGCTCATTATTCTCAAGGTAGAGCTAAAGATGCTTGGGGTGGAGTTGTTTACTCAAGAACTTCTCACGCTGAGAATATGGGTGGAAATCATTATACAACACCTTGGGGTAAAAACTATAGTGAAGGAACATTCGCTGATGGAAATAAGTGGGCATTTGACTGTTCAAGTTTTGGAACTCAAATGTATGTTGCTATGGGTTACAACTTACAAGCTTCGACTTGTTCAACTCTTAGAAGCAAACTTAGTCCTTTGTTAGTTGGTAACGCTGGAAGTGTTGAACTAAAGACTGGAGACCTTCTTATTTCTCCAGACCATACAATTATTTGGATGGGACCTTACACTGCTAATTATGGTGGATTGTTTGATGATTCAACTCTTAGAATTTTGGGAGCTCAAATAGTTAGACGTTCTGGAACAGAAGTTCTAAGTTATGCAAACTCTAATGTTGTTGGTAAAGATGCTTATATTCACTGTGGTGGATATAGAGGTGGTGGAAGCTGTGTAAACATCAAAGATGCTTCTAAAGGATACTTATCTAGATTTAATGTATACAGAATCTTTAGAGATGATGTTGATTATAATAGAGAGGCTCTTGAAACAGCATTCTATGGATGTGAAGCAGTTAAGCCTACAATATTTACAAAAACAACTATTAGAAACAATCCTTATTTGGTTGAATATATGGAAGCATCTGGAATACTTGAATCCGAAATGGCTAATGGTCAATTTGATGCCGAAGATGTTGCTCAAGCTCAAGCTAAAATAAATGCTGTTAGAGGTACTGATACTTCTGATACAGAATATGAAGGCGATGAATACGATATTGGTGATAAGATGCTTGACGAAGAAAAACAAGTTAAGGATGACAGCAAATATTTCTAATAAAAATGGATGGAGTAAGAATTTTCTTACTCCATCTTTTTTGTAGATAAAATTGTTTTTTGATTATAATATATATAAGACTTTTATTTTAAGGAGTTTATATGAAAAAGAATATTAAAATTTTTACAATTATTTTTATTGCAATTATTTGTTTAGGTATAGTTATCTTTTTATTTTCAAGGTTTACGAAAGACAAAGATAATAGTATCTCAGATATCCAAGTAAATACAGACGATATAGATGTTTCTATTTTTAAAACTTCTGAAAATGCTGTTGAAGAAATTATAGAAGATGAAACTAATTATGGAGATGCATCTGTTAGTATTGAAGGTGAAAAGGTTGATATTTCTTTAGGTTCTCTAGAGATATTAAGAAAAGGATATGTTCCTTTAAAAGATGAATTTTATTTAATAGAAGCTTTAATTGGAAAAAGAGAAGGTTTGCCTGTAAGAAATGATGCTGAATTGTCTACTAACTATGATAATTGTCTTTATTATGCTAAAAAATGGTATTTATATAATAAAGAAACTAAAGAACATTATTTAGTTGAAGATAATACTCTTACAAATGAACTTTCATTGAATCCTAAGGTTATCAATGTTGATGGTATAAGTTATTTTGAATTTGATAAAATGTTTAACTATATTAGAACAAATACAGATGTTGAACATTACAGTATAGAACTTGATGAGTTTATTGCAAATGCTTGCAGCGGACAATCTATTGATTATTTAAAATACTCAACAATTAATAAGCCAACATTTACTCAGGATAATGAAACTTATTCTGTTGAAGCTGAAAGAGATTTAAATAATGATGGAAAAGTTGATTCTATTACTTTAAAAACTTATGATAATTATAATGATGCTACAAAATGTGGTTATGCTCTTAAAATTAACGATAGTAGCATAATGGTTAAAGATTATGCTGTATCTCCAACTATTAATTTTGCAGATTTAGATAAGAATGATTCTTATACTGAAATAGTCGTATTAAAAAACAATGAAGATGCTCCAGATGCTCATTATTATGATATTTATTATTATGATGGAAATAATATTAAACTTGTATTTTCTGGTGAATTAAGAGGATTTGAAATAGAGACTCTTAAAGAAGTTAATGATGTTGAATTTGGAGATGGAAGTGGAGACTTTTATATAAATTGTGTTGAAAAAGATACTTGTCAATCTTGGAATATTAATAGACATTATAAATTAGATAATAATCATTATTTATATGAAGTAAAACCTGCATATTATCAGAATTTAGATGAACAAGAATGCATATCTAAAGAGGACATTGTTTTGTATAATTCTATGAATGCAGAAGATATTTCTAATAAACAAATTTATGCAGGTCAGCAAGTTAAAATTGTTGGAACAAGTCTTGATTATTGGATAGTTGTAAATATTGAAGGTTCTGATTATTACATAATGCTTGACAGATATGGTCAGATTGATGAACTTGGTTTATTCCTGTTTGAAGCTTTTGATAATATTAATGCTGTTGATTAATTTCTAAATTTTTTTATATTTTAAACTATTCGATACTATAATAATAAAAAGAAAATTGTATTTTCTATTTATTATTAAAAAATATGGAGGTGCCTTTCTATGAAAGTTGCTAAAATTGTTTCAGCATTATTACTTGCTACAGCACTTATTATTCCAAGTGCAACTGTTTTTGCTTCAGATGTTGGCTGGCCAGTAGATACTCAAGAAGTTCAAGCTGATGTAAATACAGGTTTAGATACTACAATCGATGTTCAAGCAGAAGAAATTCCTACAAGCAATGGTTCAGTTTCTGCAATCGATAATACAACTACAGGTGTTAAGGATTATACTGTTTTTGGTGAAGAGTATGAGTTAGTTAACAGACTTACTTATAAAGACCAAAGCAAAGCTAATTCTTTAGATGAATCTGTTAGAATTTATTCTAATTACTCTGATGTAGTTCCTACAGTTTCCACAGACCAGATGGTTTCTTGGATTCTTAAAAAGGGTAACGAAATAATTTCTATTTTACAGATTTTCGCTCAGCCTTTTGCTATTGTTATCTTTATTGTTTCTTGTGCTATCTGCCTTATTGGTAGTCTCACAAAAGGAAATATGGCAGGCAAAGGACTTACAGGAATGATTGCTTCAGCTATTCTTTACGCAGCAGTTTTATATGCTCCTATGCTTGTAAACACAATTGTAAACTTTGTTACAGGTTGATAAAAGAAAATAAGAGGCTTTTGCCTCTTATTTTTTTGTATATTTTTATATAGCAAAAAAGAAGAGTTTTTAACTCTTCTTTTTTTAATAACCTTTTGATATCATATCTATTGCTTCTTTTTGTGTTGTTCCTGATATAGATTTAGTTATTCCATCTCCTAATGCTTCTGCATTATATTTATCAACTGTTTTACTTTTAAAGTTCGAAAATTTATCTTCTATTCCAAAATTAAAAGAACCTATATTTATAGGAATAAATTCAAACTCTGTTTTTTGTCCTTTTATGGAATCATCTGCTACGTGATAAACAAATTCTGCATAATAAGTTATAAAATTTACACAATGTAAATTAAATGCTCTAAAAGAACTTATCATCATATTTAATATGAAAAATATAGATATAATTAATGTTGCTATCATTTTCTTGTCTTTTTTAGACATTGGTCTATCTAACCAATATTCTTCTGGTTTTGCCATATTTATTACTCCTTGAATTATAATAATTGTCAATACTTATCTTTATTGTAAAAACATTTTTTCACTTATATAATATAATTGATTTTATAAATTTATATATGAAAGGATTTTTATAAATGGGAAAGTTACTTATTTTTTTAGGAATGTTACAGCTTATCGGATTTTTCAGAGGTATTAATGTTGAAAATGATGAATACAAATTTGGAAAGGGAAATTTCTGGAGAATTTTTTGTCCTCTTGGTTTCTTCCTTGGACTTTTAATTTCTAAAGGGGATAAGGGAAATAAGATTGTTTGGATTATAGGAATTATTGTAACAATTATTCTCTCTTTGATTGCTCTTTTAGCTTAAGATAGGAGATTTTTATGAAGAAAAAAGAAAATACAAATAATCTGAATATTTTATTTGTTATTTTAACTGTATTCTTTGCTATTTTATCGATTGTTTTTGCTTTTTTAATAAAGAATCAAAATTCAAATGCTGTTTATGCTCAAATAGAAAAAGAATACAAAACAGAAGCTAGTAGATATTCAGAAATATATAAAAATTCTGAAGCAGATGTTTTAAATTATATGTCTAATAAAATTGACTATGATTTCCTTCCATCAATTGTATTAGAGGATATGTTTGCTACTTGCTATCCTAAGTTTTCAGATGAAGGAAAAGCTGAATTATATACAATTTATTATGCAAACTGGTCTAATTTACTTTATATGTATCAAGACATCTTAGATACTGCAAGATATAAATATCTTTTATATGATTTTGCTACAAAACATCCAGATGCTAATTTAAATAAACCAGAAGTTTATAGACAGATTAGTAATGTTTCGCTTAGGTCTGTTTTAGAAGAAATACAAGCAAATCATTTGGTAGTTACTCAAAATGGTGAATATTTTGAAGTTACTTGTGACTTTGATTGGTTTTATAATAAGTATTATGACATTTTAACTGATGAAATGAGAGATTTTGTTGAACTTGATGTTTTATCTAGTCAGATTGTTGCAGAAAATAGAACTGACATAAATATGACTGTAATTGAAAACATTATCCTGAAAAGTGCTGATTTTATTGAAAACGGAAAAACACCTACATTGAAAAATAATGCATTACAACTTCTTCGTCAAGGACTTAGAATATATCTAAATTGTAATGGTTCTTATTTCTTGTATGATGATTTAAATAAATTTACTATGAGTGATGATGTTTTAGAAACTTATTCGATTTTTGTATCATCTCATAAAGATTATAATATTTCTAATCTTGTGTCTGATGTTTTAAATGTTTACAGAGAAAAAGCGGGAAAAGGAGAACCTCTTGATTTAGAGATTGCTGAGATGATTGATAAATTCCTTATATCTGAAGGATATGCTACAACAAGTGATATTTATTATATCAGTGAAAAATACGATAAAGAATCTATGATTAATACATCTTCTTATGTTGATGAATTAGAAGAAAGTGTCGAAGAAGATATTGAAGATAATTCTTCTGGAAGTATTGAAACTGAGGCAATTGAAGACGATTCTACTACTGCTGATACGAACCAATAATGTTTAATAAAACTGTATTTTGTGATAAATAATTATATATAAAAATAATGTAAGATAAGCTTTGAAAAAATAAGTTTTTATAAGTATACTTACAAAAAAGCGATTACAAAAAATATTATGAATTTGGAGGTTTTTTTCTTATGGCTGAAGAAGAAAAGAAGGTTGAAGAAGTTACTGAAGGTGCTGAAGTTGAGGCAACTGAGGACAAGAAGGACAAGAAGGCTAAGAAAGAGAAGAAGGGTTCTAGCGTAGATGTTAACGCTATTATGAACAAGGCTAAAGAAGGTGTTGGTCAGGGTTCTGAGAAGATTACATCTATGGTTAAGGAAGCTGACGACAAGAAGAAGATGGTAATCTTCCTTGCAATCATCGCTCTTGAAGTTGTTCTTTCTCTTATTGGTGGTGTAAATGCCATCATCCTCATTGTTGAAATTATTGTAGCTCTTGTTGGCTTTGTAGCTCTTAAGGCAGCTTTCCCTGGAGAAGAGAAAGAAGCAGAAGAGAAGACTGAAGAGTAATTTTAAAATGAGTCTATAAAAATAGTGAGGATTAATCCTCACTATTTTGTTTTTAAGGAGATTTTTTATGGCTTTAAATTATTTTGCTAATAGACCTGAAGAAAGTAGAATCCCTTCAAAAATTCATCAAGGTGATATAGTTATGATTATTCCAAAAGAAAAGCAAGGTACTAGAGACCCTAAAGATTTGATTACTGGTAAGGTAAATAGAGTTTTAAGTCAGGGTGATAGATATGAAAATGGAGTAAAGGTAGAAGTATTATTACATCCTCTTGATTGGAGATTTAAGGATGAGGGATGTGTTTCTTATATTGGTCGAATTCAATATATTATAAAACAAGTTGAGTAAGGAGGACGAAAGTTCTCCTTATTTTATTATAATACTGAGTGAATACCTCGTAGCTATGCTGCGAGAATGAAACGGTCATAGGTTCCTTGATTTAAATTTCCCAAAATGATATACTCTTATTATATCACTACCTTGGATAATATATAGTACAGGGCGTAAG